>SESF01011673.1_pt1 | contig 48141 bp, 41 predicted proteins | sample 3171521 | NCBI WGS metagenome assembly SESF01 (sample SAMN10866945, study PRJNA518727) | freshwater metagenome | biome: subpolar coniferous forest; feature: holomictic lake; material: water; isolation source: holomictic Lake 227, 6 m and 8 m depth | place: Canada: near Kenora, Ontario | collected...
CATGCCCCATCGGGAGATTTGGCACGGGGAGGCAAATCCCCCGCTTCTCCCTACCGGCGCGGCGGGTTTTTCGCGGCCGTCTTCTCCGCGATGGCAGGGCACCCCGGGGTCGGCGCGCCGCAAATCTGCGAGGAATCGTCGGGATATTTTTTAGTGGAGGGCCAGATGAGCCGCCACGGCTGATGCTTGACGGTATCGGTGAACTGCTCGGCGTTGTGGACCGTCTGGTCGATGCCTGGGCGCAGGCAGCGCACGCTCGTCTTGAGGCCCCGCGCGGTGACGCTCAAAGCCTCGCTGGCCTGCCGGAAGTTGCGCAGGGAAACGCCGATGTCCCGGTTCTCCGCGAGCGCGCCGGTAAACATCTCCGCGTGCGCCAGCGCGCGCGCCAGCGGGCTTTCCCTGCCGGTCAGCTCCTGCAGGTTCCCGAGGGTGCGCTGCAATGCCCCGTCCGTGCCGGAAAGCACCACCAGCCGCTCGCCAAGCTGCCGGAAATTGGCAATCGCAAGCACCATATCCGAGCCGTCCTTGGTAATCTCGGTGAGGTTTTTGGAGGTCTTTTGCAGATCCTTCATCGCCAGGGTCGCGCTGTCCACCACCGGATCGAGTTTTTCGAGCACGCGCTGGCCCACGTCGCCCAGGCCCGGCTGGCGCTCCCCCACGTAAGCCGCTCCCGCCGTGGCACGCCCGGAGGCCTCGTCGCCGAGCGTGAAATCGATCACCTGCTCGCCCAGCAGGCTGTATTGCAGCATGGTGACGCGCTGCTTGCGGTAAATTTGCGCTTCGTTGGAAACCGACACCTCCACCACCGCCGCCAGCTCGGGCCGGGGACGCTCGGCGGCGGGGACCGGCGAGATCAGCCGCGCCACCTGGCCCACCCGCCGCCCGGCCAGCATCACCGGAGCGCCCACGTTGATCCCGCCGGCGTTGTCGAAATAGACGCGGAAGACCCGGCGCTCGCCAAAAGCCCCCGGCGCGCCGAGGAAAATCAGGATTCCCGCCAGGATGACGAGACTCGAGAGCACCAGCACGCCGGTGCGCAGTTCATTGCGGATCAAAGCCATGTCACGAAATGGGCCCCTCCGTGCGGCCTTCGATAAACTGTTCGACCACCGGGTTGGAACTGGCCCGGAAACGCTCGGGCACCGCCTCCTCCACGATGCGCCCGTGGAAAAGCATGGCCATCCGGGTGGCGACGCGGAAGGCGCTGGTCAGCTCGTGCGTCACGATGATGGAGGTGGCGTGGGCCTGCTCGGTGAGGCGGATGATGAGGCCGTCGATCACCGCCGCGAGGACCGGGTCCAGCCCCGTCGTCGGCTCGTCGAAGAGGAGCAACTCCGGCTCCATCACCATCGCCCGGGCGATGCCGACGCGCTTGCGCATCCCGCCGGAAAGCTCGGAGGGCATCAGCGGCCCCGTCTCCTCCATCCCCACGAGCGCGAGCTTTTCCTCCACGATCCGGTCGATCTCCGCCCGGTGCTTGTGCGTCAGTTCCTCCAGCGGGAGCGCCAGATTGTCGCGCACGGAAAGGGAGGAGATGAGCGCGCTGGATTGGTAGACCATCCCCATCCGGCGGCGCATCGCGTTCACCTGGCGGCGGGAGGCTCCGCTCAAAGGGGAACCGTCGAAAAGCACCGATCCCGCCGAGGGCTGGAGCACCCCCAGAATCAGCCGCAGGAGCGTGCTCTTGCCCGCGCCGCTCTGGCCCATGATGACCATCCGCTGCCCCCGCTCCACGCGCAGGTTCAGGCGGCGCAGGATCGGCTTCTCCTCAAACTCCAGGCTGACGCTCCGCAGTTCGATGATCGGCGGGCAGACGGCGTGCGCGCTGGTGCGGGGCTCATTCATAAAGGGCCACCAGGAGAATGTTCATGAACGTGTCGGCGGCGATCACCGCCGTGATGGCCGTCACGACGCTGGAAGTCGTCGCCGTGCCGACGCCGGCCGCCCCCCCCGTCACCGCCAGCCCCTTGTAGCAGGAGATCAGGCCGATGATGAGGCCGAAAAGAAAACTCTTCACCACCCCCGCCACGATGTCGCGGATCACCAGGTTTTCCAGCACCAGCTCGATAAAATAACGGGTGGGGATGCCGAACTGCCGCTCGCACACGAGCGCCCCGCCCGCCAGCGCCGCGAGGTTGGAGGCCACGCTCAGGCACGGCAGCAAGAGGAATACCGCCAGCACGCGCGGGGCCGCCAGGAAGCGCAGCGGGCCGACCCCCATGGCGTCGATGGCCTCCACCTCCTCGCTCGCCGTCATCGTCCCCAGCTCCGCCGTGTAGGCCGCGCCGATGCGCGCCGCCAGCATGATGCCCGTCATGAGCGGCCCCAGCTCCCGCGAAAATCCGATCCCCACCAGGCCCGGCACCAGGTCCTGCGTTCCGAATTTGCGGAGCTGGTAGCCGGTCAGAAGCGCCATCGTCAGCCCCATGAAAAACGAGATCATCGCCACCAGCGGCACCGACCCCACGCCCGCGCGGTCGGCCTGGGCGAAGAAAATCCCCGCGCGGAACGGCGCATGGCCCTGGACAATGTGGTCGAGCGTCTCGCGCGCGGTGTCGGCCGCCATGCAGACGATCCCGCCGATCATCCGCACCGGCTCCGCGACGGCCTCCAAAAGGTCGTTTTTCATTCCAAACCGGATCCGGCGCGCGCCGGGCGGATGGACGGGCTGTTTTTGCCGCCCGGAGGGAGCCCATCGCACGGGATGGAGCGTGCCATCCCCCTCGCGCGGTAGCGCGAAGCAGGTCAAGCGGCAAGCTTGCCCCGGAAGGCGAGCAGTCGCAGTCCGTTGAGGCAGACGATCACGGTGCTCCCTTCGTGGCCGACCACGCCGAAGGGGAGCGACAGGTCGAACCCGAGCGCGGAGATGATGAGCAGCACGATCACGGAGAGCGCGAAGGTGAGATTCTGCCAGATCACCCGGCGCGCCTGGCGCGCGACGGCGATGGCAAAGGGGACGTTGTGCAGATTGTCGCTCATCAGGACCACGTCGGCGGTTTCCATCGCCACGTCCGTCCCGGCGGCTCCCATGGCGATGCCAACGTTGGCCAGGGCGAGCGCCGGGGCGTCGTTCACGCCGTCCCCCACCATCGCCACGGTCCCCATCGCTTTCAGCTCCCGGATGACGCGCACTTTGTCCTCCGGCAGCAGCTCGGCGTGCACCTCGTCCACGCCCGCCTGCCGCCCGATGGCGGCGGCCACGCGCGCGTTGTCGCCGGTGAGCATGACGACCCGCTGGACCCCCACGGCCTTCAACCGCGCCACCACTTCCGCCGCGCTCGCGCGCAGGACGTCGGCAATGGCCACGGCCCCCAGGATTGCGCCTCCGCCGCCGCCCGCGGCATCCAGTTCCCCCACCAGCACGCACGTTTTGCCCTCCCGCTGGAGCGCCTCCACGCACCGGAGCGTCTCCTCGCATCTCCGCACTCCGAGCGCGTCGAAATACCGGGCGCTGCCGACGGCGATCCGCCGCCCCTCCACCTCGCCGCAGGCCCCCTGCCCGGAGACGGACTGGAACCCCGCGCAATTTGGGAGCGACAGCCCGCGCCGCTGCGCCTCCTCCACCATGGCGTGCGCCAGCGGGTGCTCGGATTTGAACTCCACGGCGGCGGCGAACCGGAGCAGGGCGATCCCTTCGGAGTGCGCGCCGCGCACCGCCGCCGCCTCGTCCAGGGAAACGCGGGCTCCGTGCACCACGGCGTCGGTCACGCGGGGCTGGCCTTCGGTGAGCGTCCCGGTTTTGTCAAAAGCCACGATATAGACATCGGCCGTCTGCTCCAGGTGCACGCCCCCCTTGAAGAGGACGCCCCGGCGCGCCGCGCCGCCGATGGCCGAGAGGATGGAGGCGGGGGTGCTTAAAATCAGGGCGCACGGGGAGGCGACCACCATCACCGTCATGGCCCGGTAGAAAATCTGGTCGAATGGCTGGTGCGCCAGGAACTGCGGGAAAAAGTGCGGAAGAATGGAGGGACCGAAGATCAGCGCCAGGGTGAACGCGAGGACGCCGCAGGCGTACCACTGTTCCGCCCGGTCCAGGAACCGCTGCGCCCCCGCCTTCTCGCTCTGCGCCTCCTCCACCATGCGGATCAGCTTTTCGATGGTGGAATCCTTCGCCAGCCGCGTGACGCGGATCTCCAGCCCGCCGCTCTGGTTGATTGTCCCGGCGAACACCGGGTCGCCCGGATTTTTGAGGACCGGCATCGATTCCCCGGTAACGGACGCCTGGTTGACGGCGCTGGAGCCTTCCACGATTTCGCTGTCCAGCGGGATCGCCTCCCCGGGCCGCACGAGCACGATGTCGCCGGCGACGAGCTGCTCCACCGGCAGGAGGACCGTCGCGCCACCACGCCGCGTGAGCGCGTTCTCGGGCCGCAGCTTCATGAGCGACCGGATCGCCTTGCGGGTACGGTCGATGGCGTATTCCTGGAGGACGTTGGAAACGGAAAAGAGGAAGAGGAGCGTGGCCCCCTCCAGCGGCGCGCCGACGTAGGCCGCCCCGAGCGCCGCCAGGACCATCAGCAAATCGACGTCGATAGTCCACTGGTGCAGCGACCGGAGGCTGGCCCGCACGCCAAAGGCCCCGCCGGTCAGGTAGGCCAGAAGATACCAGAGGGTGGAAAACACCGTATCCCCGCCCGCCTGGTGATGGGCCTGCCAGCCCGCCACGGTAAAAAGCAGGCACAGCACGGTGCAGACGGCTTCCACCCCGTCGGTGCGGAGCCAGGTTTTGGACTCCTCGCGCGCCAGCGGCGTGACGGACGCCCCGGTCGCGCTGACTTTTTCGACCACCTCAGCCGGCGTGAGAAGCTGGTTGTTGTAGGTGACGGTCATCACGCCGCCGATGAACGTGGCCGTGGCCCGCCGGACGCCGGGGATCGCCTCCGCCTTCCGCTCGAACCGGATGGCGCAGGCTTCGCAAGCGCGCCCGTGCAGCCGCAAGAGGCATTTGCCAAAGTGGGATTCCCCCTCGGGGACCAACCGGCTGGCCACTTCGCGGATCGACTCGTCGGTGAGGACCGACGGGTCGTAATCAATCGTCACCGAATGCTGCGCCGTATCCACGGAAGCGCGCAACACCCCGCGGGGCACCTCGGGGGTGCCGGGGGGATGGGAGCATTCCCGCGATGATTCGGCGTCGTTCATACGCAAAGACTTGGATCAATTCTCAAAAATCCTTTCCGAAAGAGCTGGGCGGCACAAGCTATCTGGTGGCGTTGCGGCGCTTGGGCTGCGGCGTAAAGCCATAGCCATTGCGCTTGCGCCTTGCCAGCTTGTTCGTGGCTTGATTCAGCAATTCTTTTCGAGAATTGCTGTACTTTACGCGCTTCCCATGCGAAAAACAGGGCTCCCTTGCACGGGAAAACGCGGGAGGGATGACTTTTGGATGGCAAGCGTTACGCAATCTCGGCGTCGCTCAGGTAGCAGCCGGGGTCTTCGCGCCACGGGTCGCAGAAGCGCTGCCAGGCCCGGACGCGGAAGCCGCCGCCGCAGAGGTCGAGGTGGCGGCACGTGGCGCAGCGCCCCGTCACGGGCCGGGGCCGGGTGCGCAGTCCGTTGAGGAAGGCGTCGTCCTGGCGGCTCCAGATCCGGCTGAACGGGGTCATTTTGACATTGCCAAGCGTGTGATCCTGCCAGAATTGGTCCGGGTGGACGTTCCCCTGCGTGTCGATGTTGCCGATGCCGACGCCGCTGCCGTGGTTGCCGCCGCCGTTCCAGCGGATCAGCTCCAGGGCCTGGGCATGGCGGGCAGGGTCGCCCGCGAGGCGCTGGAGCAGGTAGGGGCCGTCGGCGGGCTGGTCCACGGTGAGCACTTCCCGGTCGAGCCCGGCGGCGTGCCAGGCTTCCACGCGGTCCATGATCTTGTCGAGCGCCGTGCGGATCTCCCCCGGCCCCAGGAGCGAAAGGTTCACCCCGCGCCCGCTGTAGACCAGGTGGTAGAAGCAAACGCGCTGGATTTCCTCCTCCTCGATGAAGTCGAGGATGCGGTCGATGTCCATCACCGTATGCCGGGTCAGCGTAAGGCGCAGGCCCGCTTTCTGGTCCACGGCCCGGCAGTGGTGGAAGGCCGCCACCGCTTTTTGGAACGCCCCCTCGCGCCCCCGGAAGCGGTCGTGCGTTGCGCCGATGCCGTCCAGGGAAATGCCGACGTAGGCGAAGCCGATCGTGCGCAGCCGCGCGGCCACGTCGGCGGTGATCAGCGTGCCGTTGGTGGAAATCGTCAGCCGCAGCCCCCGCTCCCGGGCGTACCGGGCGAGGTCGAAAAAGCGCGGGTGAATGAGCGGTTCGCCGCCGGAGAGGAGGAGGCCGGGGACGCCGAACGCGGCCAGGTCGTCAACGACCGCGCGGCATTGCTCCCAGGTCAGTTCGCCCGGGTAGTCGCGCGCGTCGGAGTCGGAGTAACAATGGACGCACTTCAAGTTGCACCGCCGCGTGATGTTCCAGACCACGATGGGGCGGCGTTCGGCGGCGGAGGCGGGCGCGCCATGGCCCATGCCGTAGCGGAGCGCGTCGGCGGGCTGGGCCACGCCGCAAAGGAGACGGGTCAGGTTGATCATTGGGCAGGAGGACTATAGAGGGGTGAGACTATAGACGATAGTCCCTTTGGGACGGCAGCGGGCGAAGCAGGTATGGATGGCGGAAAGAGCATGGCGTTAGGCAGAGCTTCTATCATCTTCCCCGGGTGAGCCACTTCGCTGGGCGGCGCGAGGGGGCTGGAATGGGGTTCGTAGACGCAGAGCGGCTCGGAGGCGAGGAAATCCCCCGTCATGGCGTAGGAGCGTGCGCGCGAACCGCCGCAGATCCGGTTCCATTCGCACCGGCCGCACTTGCCTTTGAGGAGGCCGGGCTCGCGCAAGCTTTTGAGCAGCGGGGAGTGGCGGTAGACCTCGATCAATTCCGCTTCCCGCACGTTTCCGGCGGCCATGGGGAGGAACCCGCTGGGGCAGATGTCGCCGGTGTGCGAGACGAAGAGGAACCCCTTGCCGTCGTTCGTGTTGCCCAGCATCGGGGGCGGCCCCGCTTTTTCCTCCCGCCAGCGCTGCCACGCCACGCGCCGGTAGTGCTGCCCCTCGGTTGTCTTGATCTTGTAGGGGACCGTCTTCGAAAGGGTGTAGAGGCGGTGGAAGAGCGCCTCCAACTCGGGGCCGTCGAGCAAATCCGCGTTCTTGCCGCGCCCGGTGGGGACGAGCAGGAAGAGGTTCCACATCGCCGGGCGGATCGTCTCCATCAGCGCCACGAAGCGGTCGAACTCGTCCAAATTCTGGCGGGTCAGCGTCGTGTTGATCTGGAAATCGAGCCCGTGGCGGCGGCACGCCTCCATGGCTGTCTGCGTCCAGTCCCACGTCCCCTTCACGCCCCGGAAGGCGTCATGGGTTTCCCGCGAGGCCCCGTCCAGGCTCAGCGAGAGCCGGTGCAGCCCGGCGTCATGCAGCGCCTGCAAATCGGCCCGCAGGAATTTGGGCGTCGCGCTGGGGCTCAAGGCCACTTCCAGCCCCTGGCTCCGGGCATAGGCCACCAGTTCGAGGATGTCCGGGCGCATCATCGGGTCGCCCCCGGTCAGGATAAAGTAGCCGGGCGTGGCGCGCGCGACCGCATTGATGAGCGCCTTGCCCTCCTGCGTGGAAAGCTCGCGGGGATCGCGCCGGGACTGCGCCTCGGCCCGGCAGTGGCGGCACGCAAGGGCGCACGACCGGGTCACTTCCCAGATGACAATGAACGGGTGGTCGTCCCACCGGTTGAGCGGATTGCGGAGCGCGGGCGTCGGGCTCATAGAAGCGGCAGTTTGGCGTATTTTTGGCAAAACGCCCACTCCTTTCCACCGGGCGCTCTCTTCGTACAAAAAAATCAGGAAGGCGTCGTTGTTTTTTCCCTTTCGTTGCCTTTAGGGAACCAGTGCTTCAAGAATCTGCTACAATCTCTTGAAGAACCAGCGGCGTCTTCCTAAAACAATATAATCCGGATTTTCCCCCGCGCAAGGGGGGCCGCCAAAGGAAAAAAGCGCTTTTTTTCGTGCTACACGCGGTTGCGGACGGCCTTGGCCCCCAGGGTGGCGGCATAGCAGGCCATGGCCACGAGCACGATGGTGGCCCCGGTGGCGGTGTTGGCGTAATAGGAAAGGAGCAGGCCGCTCACGCCGGAAAAGAGGGCGATGCCCATGGCGTAGAACACGTATTGCCGGGCGTTGCGGGCCAGGTTGCGCGCCCCGGCCGCCGGGACGATGAGGAGCGAGTTGACGATCAGGATGCCCACCCAGCTCAGGTTCATCGTCACCACCATCACGACCCCCGTGCAGAAGAGCATCTGCGTCCACCAGGCGTTCATGCCGCGGCTGCGGGCCAGCGATTCGTTGAGGCCGATGAGCAGGATCCGGTTGTAGCCGCAGAGCAGGCCGCCCCCGACGACAAGCGTCGTGACCAGCAGCCGCCCCACTTCGGCGGGCGTGATGCTCAGCAGATCGCCAATGAGATAATGGCTGAATTTGGTGAAATTGCCCCCGTGGGAAAGGAGGACCACCCCCAGCGCCACGCTAAAGGACATGCTCAGCGAGATCACCGTGTCAAACGCGGCGTGCGTGGTGCGCTGGAGGGTCATTATTCCGAAGCCGAGCGCCAGGGCGAAGCCGACCAGCGCCCAGAGCGGATCCGCCAGCCCGAGCAGCACCCCCAGGCCCACGCCCGTCAGCGAGGCGTGCCCGATGGCGTCGGAAAAGAAGGCCATGCGGTTGTTGACAATGAGAGTCCCCATCAGCGCGAAGAGCGGCGAGACGATCAGGATGGCCAGCAGCGCCGTGCGCATGAAGCCGAACTGGGCCCACTCAAAAGGGAGCAGGGAGACGAGGGCGTGCCAGGTGTTCATGGGCGTGGGGAGGGGGTGAAATCGAGCCCGAAGGTGTGCCGGACTTCCCGGTCTGCGATGACTTCGGCGGGCGACCCGGCGCAAACGATCCGGCGGTTCAAGAAAACGATCCGGTCGCTCACGGCCGTCACCCCGGCCAGGTCGTGCGAAACCATCAGGATGGAGAGGTCATAGCGCCGCCGCAGCTCCGAGACCGTCCGGTAAAAAAGCTCGCGGCCAGGCAGGTCGATGCCGGAGACCGGCTCGTCCAGCAGCAGGAGATTGGGGACGGGCGTCAGCGAGAGGGCGAGCAGGACCCGTTGCAGTTCCCCGCCGGAAAGCTCTCCCAGCTTGCGCCCCAGCAGATGCCCCGCCTCCACGGCATCAAGGGCTTCCCGCGCCGTTTGGCGGTCGCGCCGCCGGTGCGCCAGGGCCACGGGCCAGCGCGAGAGGGCGCAAGAGAAAGCGTCCTGCACGCTGATGGGCGAGAAGCGGTCAAACTGGAGTTGCTGCGGGACATAGCCGACGGCCGGGGCGTCCTCGCGCCCATGGCCGAAGACCGGCAGGAAATGGATCGCCCCGGTGTGAGCGACTTCCCCCAGCAGCGCGCGCAGGAGGGTCGATTTTCCCGCGCCGTTGGGGCCGACCAGCGTGGTCAGCTCGCCGCAATGGAGGTGGAGCGAGACGTCTTCCAGCACGCGGCGGCCGTCGAGCGTCACGCCCAGCCCCTCCAGCCGCGTGCAGCATTCGCCGCACACGTGTCGGGCCAGCCCCTTGTGATGATGTTCGGGTTCCATCGCGTTACTCCCGCAGAGCCTCCTGCAACACTTGCAAATTGGCTTCCATGGCGCGCAGATACGCACCGCGCGCCTGCTCCGGGTCCTTCGGCCCCGTCACCGCCGGGTCCAGAATGCGGACGGGGACGCCCGTTTCGCGTTCGATGAGCTGCGCGCTCCGGGCCGGGTATTGCGGCTCGGCAAAGAGGGCGCGCACGTGGTGCTGGCGGATGATGCGGATCGTTTGGGCAAGCTCCCCGGCGCTCGGCTCGGAGCCGGGCTCGCGTTCCACCACCGCGGCGATCTGGAGCCCGAACTCGCTGGCGAAATACGGGAACGCCTCGTGGAAGGTCACTATTTCGCGCCGCTTCACCCCGTCGAGCGCGGCGTGCATCTTCCGGCGCAGGGCTTCCAGCCGCGCCACGTAGCCGGCGGCGTTGGCGGTGTACGCGGCGGCATGGGCCGGGTCGGCGGCGGCCAGCCCTTTGGCGATGGCGTTCGTCTCGGCAATGGCCCCGGTGATGCTGACCCACAGGTGCGGATTCTCGGGGAACGCGAGCGGAATCCCCTTGCTGGCCTCGATCACTTTGAGCTTGGGCGATTGGCGCACCGCTTTTTCCAGGAACGTCTCCATCCCGGCGCCGTTGGCCACAAAAACGTCCGCCGTGGCCAGCTTCTTGAGGTCGGCGGGCGTGAGTTGGTAGTCGTGCAGGCAGCCGGTGAGCGGCTCCGTCATGGGCTCCACGGTGACGCCCGGCGTCTCCCCCACGATGTTGAGCGTCATCACATACATCGGGTAGAAGGAGGCCACGATCTTGAGCGGCTCCGCCTTGGCCGAAGAAACAAGGAGGGCGGCAAATGCGACTAGAAAATAAATCAGGTTCATACCGTCCGGCTTTTGTTTGGAGGGTTGGTGCACGCGGCACATTCGCCATAAAGGACGATCTCGTGTTGCCGGACGCGAAACCCCTCCGGCGCGAGCGACCCGACCCCGCGCACGCAGCCGATCAAATCGAAGAGCCGCTTGCATTCGCGGCAGACAAAGAAGTGGTGGTGATGCCGGGCCGCGCTTTCGTAATGCGGGGCCGCGCCGGGGACTTCCACCGCGCGGATCTGCCCCTCTTCCAGGAATTGCTTGATGGCCCGGTAGACGGTCGCAATGCTGAGCGCCGGGATCTCCTTGCGAGCCTCTTCGCAAATCTCGGGCGGGGTGAGCGGGCGGTTGGCCCGCTCAAACACCGCTCCCAGAACGCGCTTCTGCTGCGTGAGATACATCATGGCGTGGCAACCTCGCACGCGGGATATTGAGAGTCAACTCTCAAATTCATGTCTGCGAAGAGAATGGGTATATGGGTTTTCGGCTTGCCCGGCTTGGTTTGATCGGGCAGGGTTGACGCTATGGGTTTCGATTACCGAACGCAGCGTAGGACAATGACTCGACGCGGTAAAATGATCTTATCCCGATTTTTACGATTGCGATAATCAACTTTGCTGTGTTTTGGATCGGTGCGGTGTACCTGGGAGGTGATGCTCTCAATAGCTATATTCGGGGCAGTCATTATTTCCTTTGTAGTCATGGAGCTTGCACGGAGGTTAGTCGCTCAGTGTGGCAATATAGCTATTTTCACGCGAGCAGCGTTTGGATCACCCATCCTCTCGTCTTTGTTGTTGCCGCGATACTATTGGAAACGGGCGATTTAAATATTAGCACTATATCGCATCGATGCTATGAGCGCCAAAGGCGCGGCTGCATACCAGCCTAGGGCGAAGCCCTAGGTAGCTGGTTCACAGGTGTTGAGGGCTGAAAGCCCGACGCATCTTGGGGGTAAAATGCATCGGGCTTTCAGCCCTTGGCGTGTTATTGCCGTGAGTCCTGGGCCGTTGGCCCAGGCTGATATGCCTTCGGGCCTTTGGCCCTCCAAACGCCTCTGCTTTACGCTGCTGCGGCCTCGTCGAGCTTGGCCTTCACGGCCGTCTCGATTTCCTCGTAGAGGGCGGCGTCGGCCTTGAGCACTTCTTTGGCGGCGTCGCGCCCCTGGGCGAGCTGGTTGCCCTTGTAGCTCATCCACGAGCCGCGCTTCTCGATGATCCCCTGTTCCAGGGCCAGGTCGAGCAGCGAGCCGGTGTGCGAGATCCCCTCGTTGTACATGATGTCGAACTCGCACTCGGTGAAGGGCGGAGCCACCTTGTTCTTGACGATTTTGAGCTTCGTGCGGTTGCCGGTCACGGTGCCGTCGCCCACTTTGATGGCCCCGATGCGCCGGATGTCGCACCGGACGCTGGCGTAGAATTTGAGGGCCTTGCCGCCGGGGGTCGTCTCCGGGTTGCCGAACATGACGCCGATCTTTTCGCGGATCTGGTTGGTAAAAACGCAGGTAGTGCGGGCTTTGGAAATGAGGGAGGTCAGTTTTCGCAGCGCGGCGCTCATCAGGCGGGCCTGCGCGCCGACGGTGGAATCGCCGATCTCCCCTTCCAGTTCCTGTTTGGTGACGAGCGCGGCTACGGAGTCGATAACGATGATGTCCAGCGCGTTGGAGCGCACAAGGGTTTCGCAGATGCGCAGGGCTTCCTCGCCGGAACTCGGCTGGGAGATGAGGAGGTCGTCCACGTTAACGCCCAGCTTGCGGGCATAGACCGGGTCGAGCGCGTGCTCGACGTCGATGAAGGCGGCCAGACCGCCCCGTTTCTGGGCCTGGGCCACAACGGTGAGCGTAAGCGTGGTTTTGCCGGAGGATTCCGGCCCGAAGATTTCGACCACCCGGCCGCGCGGGAACCCACCCACGCCGAGGGCGCGGTCAATCAAGATATTGCCCGAGGGGATCACTTCCACCTCCATGGAGGTCTTGTCTCCCAGGCGCATGATGGCTCCAGTTCCGTAGTCTTTTTCGATCTGCTGGATGGCCAGATCGAGGTTCTTGTTGCGGGCGGCGATGAGTTTGTCTTCTGCGGGAGCGTCGGTCTTGGCCATAAATTCCAGATAGGTGTGGGGTGTAGGGGAAAAGACTAGCAGAGGTTGCCCGGATGGAGAAGTCCTTATTCGCGCTTTCGGGCGCAAGCGCGTTCTCTGCTTTCCTTGGGAGGCGCGGCGCGCCTACAATGACGGGACTCCCATGCTCTGGCACATCAAAGACCGCACTTTCGACTTTTCCGCGCGCGGCGGCGTGGTGATGGGCATCCTCAATTGCACGCGCGACTCGTTCTCCGACGGCGGCCAGTTCTTTGACCCGGAGGCCGCCGTGGACCACGCCTTGCGGATGGAGGCCGAGGGAGCCGAGATCATCGACATCGGCGGCGAATCGACCCGGCCCGGTTCGGACCCTGTGCCGGAGGCGGAGGAACTCCGGCGGGTCATCCCGGTGATCGAGCGTCTCGCGGGCAAGCTCAAGGCCGCGATTTCCGTGGACACCACCAAAGCGGCGGTTGCGCGCGCGGCCCTGGCGGCGGGCGCGGCGATCATCAACGACATCACCGCGCTGCGAGGCGACCCGGAGATGGGCCCCCTCGCGGCGGAGACGGGCGCGGGCGTGATCCTGATGCACATGCAGGGGACGCCCGGCACCATGCAAGCCGCCCCCCGCTACACCGACGTCGTGGCCGAAGTCCGGGATTTCCTTAGACAAAGCGCCGCCCACGCCCTACGCTCGGGGATCGACCCGTTGCGGATCGTCCTCGACCCCGGCCCCGGTTTTGGCAAGACAGTGGAACACAACGTGATGCTCCTGCGGCATGTGCGCGACTTGTGTCCGCCCGAGCTGCCCGGCCGCCCGATCGTCTGGGCCGTTTCCCGCAAGCGGTTTATGGGAGAATTGATCGACGATATGGCCCTTGAACAACGCTTCTGGCCCACAGTAGCCCTCACGAGCCTCGGCCGTGAGCTGGGGGCCGTCGTGTTCCGGGTCCACGATGTCAAAGCGAACGTGGAGGCGCTCCGCATGACGGAAGCGATTCTTAACTCATGATTCCCGCGCCGCTCGCCTTTTCCTTGTTCGGTTTCATCGGGGCCAACTGGCGCTCCGGCGTGGAGATCGGCATCCTCTGGGTCGTCATCTACTACAGCTACCTCTACTTCCGGGGCACGCGCGGGGCGAAGGTGCTCACCGGGTTGCTGGTGCTGCTGCTTACCTTCACGCTCCTTTCGCAGATCCTCAAGTTGCAGGTCATTTACTGGTTGATCCGCTCGTTCACGGCCTTCCTGGCCATCGCGCTGGTGGTGATCTTCCAGCCCGAGCTGCGGCGCGCGCTGGCGGCGCTGGGCAGCCAGCACATCTTCTCCACCGTCACGCAAAAGCGGGAAACCATCGAAGTGCTCGCCGAGGCGGCCTTTGAGCTCTCCAACCGCCAGCTTGGCGCGCTGATCGCCCTGGAGCGCGAGTCCAACGTCCACGCCTTCGCCGAAAGCGGCGTGACCATCGACAGCGAACTCTCCACCGAGCTGATCGTCACCATCTTCCACCCCAAGACGCCCCTTCACGACGGCGGCCTGATCCTCCGCAACGATCGGATTCTCGCCGCCGCCTGCATTTTCCCCGTCAGCCAGCGCCACGACCTGGACCGCAACCTCGGGCTGCGCCACCGGGCGGGCCTCGGCATCACGGAGGAAAGCGACGCCATCGCCATTGTGGTCAGCGAAGAAACCGGGAACGTCTCCATCTGCCACCGGGGGCGCATTGAGCGGGACTTCGATCCCGACGACTTCAAGCGCCGCCTGGGCCAGCTCCTTTTGCTCGAAAAGTATGAAGAACCTGATTCTACAGAACTGGGAAGCGAAGCTTCTGGCCCTGGTGGCCGCGAGCATCCTCTGGTTTCTCATCAAAAAGACGATCGATACGACCTCGATGAACCCTAACCCGCCCCACGCTCCCTCGCATGTCCTCCGCTAAATCCCGCAAAATTTTCGGCACCGACGGCGTGCGCGGCGTCGCCAACGTGGAGCCCGTAACCGCCGAAACCGCCTTGAAGCTGGGGCGCGCCGCCGCCCACGTCTTCGCCCAGGCGAATGGCCGCCCCCACGGGCTGGGCGCGCGGCCCAAGATCGTCATCGGCAAGGATACCCGCATCTCCGGGTACATGCTGGAGAACGCGCTCGTGGCCGGGATCACCTCGCTCGGCGTCGATGTCCTGCTCATCGGGCCGCTGCCGACCCCCGGCGTCGCCTACATCACCCGCTCCCTGCGCGCCGACGCCGGGATCGTCTTGAGCGCCTCCCACAATCCTTACGAAGACAACGGGATCAAATTCTTCCGCCACGACGGTTACAAACTGGACGACGAGATCGAGGCCCGCATCGAGAACCTCGTCTTCAGCGGCGAGATCGAGTCGATCCGCCCCACCGCCGACAACATCGGCCGCGCCACCCGCATCGACGACGCGCTGGGCCGCTACATCGAATTCGCCAAGTCGAGCTTCCCGCGCGGGCTCACGCTCGAAGGGTTTTCCATCGCGCTCGACTGCGCCAACGGAGCCGCCTACAAGTCTTCCCCTTGCATCCTGCGCGAGCTGGGCGCGGAACTGCACATCTGCCACAACGCCCCCAATGGCCGCAACATCAACGCCGCGTGCGGCAGCACCCACCCGGAGGAAATCGCCCGCATCGTCAGGAAAACCGGCGCGAAGATTGGCATCAGCCACGACGGCGACGCCGACCGCGTGCTGCTTTGCGACGAGAACGGCGAGATCGTGGACGGCGACGAGATCATGGCCATCGCCGCGCTCGACTTCCTGAAAGCGGGACGGCTCGCGGGAAATACTCTCGTGGCCACCGTGATGAGCAACTTCGGCCTCGACGAAACGCTCGCCAAGGCGGGCGGCAAGGTCATCCGCACCAAAGTGGGCGACCGTTACGTCATCGAGGAGATGATGCGCGGCGGCTACAACGTCGGCGGCGAACAGAGCGGCCACATGATCTTTGGCGACTTCGCCACCACCGGCGACGGTGTCGTGAGCGCGTTGCAGATTCTCCGCATCATGGCGGAAACCGGCAAACCGCTCAGCGAGTTGAAGCGCTGCCTCTCCAAATACCCGCAGGCCCAGCGGAACCTGAAAGTCCGCGAAAAACGCCCGCTGGAGCAGCTCCCCGGCGTCCTCGCGCTCGTCAAGGAAGCCGAAAACGCGCTGTGCGGCGCGGGCCGCGTCCTCCTGCGCTACTCCGGCACCGAGCCGAAGATCCGCCTCCTCATCGAAGGGCGGGATGCCGCGCAAATTAACGCCCAGGCCGACCGGATTGCGCAAGCGATCCAGGAGCAGATCGGGGTGTAGGAGCGGGCTCACGCAAAGAAAAAGGAATGGAGATTTCATGCCCAAACTCCATTTGGGAACGCACTTGTTCCGGCAATTCCATTGTCTATATTAGAGCGGTTTAAATTTTGTTGTATACACGCTGCTCGGCGGCGCGGGCCGATGCGCGGTCTTTCAAGCTCGGGCAGTATTGAAAAATACAGCCGCTTCGCTTGAAGAGCCCGCGCATCAGCCCACGGCGCTCTCGCATCATTGTAAACACTTCAATTTAAAACGCTCTAGCGATTAGCAATCTCCCATGAACCTCTTCATCACCGGCACCGACACCGACGCGGGCAAGACCTACGTCTGCGCCCTCCTCGTCCGGGCGTTGCGGCGCGCGGGGCAGGATGCCGTGCCGATGAAGCCGTTCTGCTGCGGGAGCCGGGGCGACGCCGAGGCGCTCCATGCCGCCTGCGATGGCGCACTCCCGCTCGACACGATCAACCCTGTCTATTACGACTCTCCCACGGCCCCGTACACCGCCGCCAAGCTGGAGAACCGGCCCGCCGATGTGCCGCTTGTGCTCAAGACGTTCCGGCAATTGCGCGCCGCGCACCGCTCGGTGATCGTCGAGGGCGTGGGCGGGTGGATGGTCCCGATCACGCGCGATTATTTTGTCGCCGATCTCGCCGCCGAAATGGGGCTGCCGGTGGCCGTGGTCGTCCGCAACAAGCTCGGCGCGCTCAACCACGCGCTGCTCACCGTGCGGGACATTGAGCGGCGAGGGCTCCCCTTCGCCGGGATCATCTTCAACCGGGTTGAGGCGGAGAACGATCCGGCGGCGGCCACCAACCGCGAGCTGCTGGAGGAGTTGCTCGGGCAGCCCGTTCTCTTCCAGGTCGGCCCCGGCCAGACCGAACTGCCCGCGTCGGCTTTGGAGACACGGCTGTCCGGTTTTTAGGCATCCCGACGAACGCCGCGCGTCGGAAATGCCTGCGTTTCAACGCTGGCGCGCCGGGTGCTTCCCCTTTTGTTTTGGAGGAGGAAGGAAGCCATGTTGATCCAGAAGACGTTTCACCTGCACCTGGTGCGGGAAGCGGCGAAGGCCCGGTTGCAAAACCTGGCGGGCTACCGGCAGCAGCTCGACGGCGTGGAAACGGCCGCCCGCACCCCGGAAGGGGGCGCGCATTTTGTGTTCCGGCTGCCGTGGGGGTTCCGCGCCGACGTGGAACTGGTGCCGCTCCCCGGCGAGCACCCGTCCCAGACCCTCTTCCGCTCCCGCCGCGGGAATATCGAAGTGCTCGGCGTGCTGGAGTATTTTCAAATCCGGCCCGGCCTTACGGAGATCGTGCTGACGCTCGACTACAAGGTGCGCCCGCTCTGCGCCCGCTGGATCGACCGGCTGGCGCACGGCCTCGACCGCTTTCTGAACCGGGAGCTGGAGTGCCTGGAGCGCGCCTTTTCCCAACCCGCGCGCAACGCCGGTTCCCGCGCCCGCTGACCGGGATGAGGGAGGCGGCTCTAAGCCTAAAACGGCAATGGATCGGGGCGATCTGACACAATCTACTGAGCCGCGAGAGACTTTCGTCGAGGCTCGCCGTATCCATTTGGATACGCATCGTCTCTCCTTAAGTCATCGCGGCTCAGTATCTTGTGTCAGCTCATCCCCTCCCATCACCGTTTTTAGGCTACGGGCTCAGCTTGAACTCGATGTTCACTTCATAGCCGTCGGAGTCGCCCAGCCCTTTGGGGAGCGGATCGACTTGCATCACCCGCTTGGCCGCCGTCAGCACCGACTCGTCCACCGTGGTGTTACCGGAAGATTGGGCCAGGCTGGCGTCCACGATCCGGCCGCCCCGGTCGATCTTGATCTTGATGAGGGTCGCATACTCCTGCCCGCTCTGCAAAATGGAGAGCGGCTGGTCCCAGCGGGCATAGAACTTGTCATGCAGCATGGTGTGGTACCAGCCAAAGGAGGACTCTTTATTGCCGCCGCCTTCGTGCCCCGAGCCATGGCCGCCTCCATCGCCTCCGCCCGTGCCGCCCGGTTTGCCGTTGGGGGAACCGTTGCCGTCGCCTCCCGTGCCGGTTCCGTTGGCCGTCTTGCCGCCTTTTTTCCCGTTCGCGCCCGCCCCTTTCACCGTGCCGCCCGCGGCGTTGGCGGATTTGGAAGGAGGAGCGTCCTCATTGTCGGCGTTCTCCTGGGTTTTCTTGAAGGCGGCCTGGGTGGCGTCCGGCGTGGAAGCGGGTTTTGGTTTGGGCGTCGCCTTTGGCTTGGGAGTGGCTTTGGGAGTCGCCTTCGGCTTGGGAGTCGGCTTAGGGGTTGGTTTCGGAGTGGGTTTTGGAGTTGGCTTGGGCGTGGGGGTCGGCGTCGGCTTCGGAGTGGGCGCCGGTGTTGGGGTTGGCGTTGGGGTTGGCGTCGGGGTGGGCGTCGGTGTTGGGGTTGCCTCAGGCGTCGGGGTCGGCAGGACGATTTCGCTGGGCGCGTCGGTGAGGCTCGGGGAAGGGGTCGGTTCCTTGGTGGGCGTCGGCTTTGGCGTTGAGGCGGGGGTTGGGGTTGGTTCCGGGGTCTCTTTGGCTCCCCCCTCTTCGGCTCCGGCGGCTTCGGCCGGGGGCGAACCCCCATCCAGCCAGGTGGGCGTTTCCATTTTTTTTCCGTCGCGGGTGAAGAAAAAGAGGCCGATGAGCACGCCCGCGTGGATCGCCGCGACCACGGCCACGTTGCGCCGGAATTTCGAGTCGCTGCTCATGCCGCTATTCTCCGGCGGCCCCTTCAGAGGAAGTTCCGGCGAGGCCGACTTTGGTGATGCCCGCCCGTTTGACGGCGTCCATCAGGTCCATCAGTTTCTGCACGGGGAGTTCCTTGTGAGCGCGGATCTGGATGGCCAGCGCGGGCCGGGTGGCTTTGAGCGCGGTGATGGCGGCTTCCACGCCCGCGATTTCCACGGGGGATTTGTCAATGGTGATGAGCGCGTCTTTGTCGATGGCGATGGTCTCGACATCGGGGGGTTCCGCCGCTCCTTCCGCCGCCTTGTGGGTGGGGAGAACGAGGCTGCTGGAGTTCTCCATCAGCGGGGTGGTGATCATGAAGATGATCAGCAGCACGAACGCCAGGTCGAGCAGCGGCGTGACGTTCAACTCGGAGAGCGTCGAGAGCTGGTGGCGGTCGGAGAAGCGCTTCATGCCTGGTCGTGCGGGTGAAGATCGCCGTGATCGACGTATTGGTGCTCCAACTCGGAGGAGAGTTCCGCGGCGAAGTTGTCCATCTTGACGATGAGCGCGCGGATGCTCGTCACCAGGAAGTTGTAGCCGAACATGGCGGGGATGGCCACGAGCAGGCCGGTGACGGTGGTGATGAGCGCCGCCGAGACGCCCGGAGCCATGGCGGCCAGGCTGGCCGATCCGGCTTCCGCCACGCCGCCGAAGGTTTCCATCACGCCCCAGACCGTCCCGAGCAGCCCGAGGAACGGCGCACCGCTCACGGCCGTGGCCAGGAGGATCATCTGGTCCTCCAGCTTGAGGGACGTCTCGCCCACGGAGCGTTCCATGGCCGTCGTGACCATGCGCATCTGCGAGGGGGAAATGCGCGGGGCGTCCTCCAGCCGGGCGCGGAAGGTTTCGTCCACTTCCTGCGAGCCGAGCAGGTGGTAGGTCAATTCCCGGCACCCGGCCCGGTAGACCGCGTACAGGGGCGAGCCGTCAAACCGGAGCTTGGACTCGTAGAGATGGAGCGGCCGCCGGTGGCTGCGGAAGAGATCCAGGAAGCTGGCTGACTGCTTCTTGGCGCAGCTCACCATCCGCAGCTTGGTGATCATCACCGACCACGAGAAAATGGAGGCGATAAAAAGGCAAAAGAGGACCGTCTTGCCTGGCGCGGTGGAATGCTCGAAGGCAAAATAAAGCCCTCCCGAGGCGAAAAAGGACGTGAAAAGTGGCATTTCTTCTGTGGCAGTAGTAAAGATCGTCCACTTTGCGAACGCAACTACGCCTTCATGAAAAAATTACCCATCCTTTTCCTCGCCGCCTTCACCGCGTTGGCCCCCCTGCTCCACGCCCAGCAGCCCGACCCCTCCCAGGCGTCCTGCAACCCGTATGATCTCTTGAGCCGCGTGCTCACGCCAATCGCCACCGTCTTCAGCCCGGAGGCGGCCCCGCGCGCGCTTTCCCTGACCCTCGCGCTGGAGGGGATGACCGATCTGCCGCCCGAACTGGCCGGAGCCCACGTGGAACTCCTTGTGCAGCCCCCCGACCGGGCTCTCTTGCGGACCACGTATGGCGGCCAGACGGTGACGCTCTGCCGCGTGGGGGACTCCCTCTGGATCACCCCCTCCACGCCGCCTTTCGACGCCCTGGCCAATCCGCCCGAGGAGCCGTCGAAAAAAGCGAAAAAGAAAAAGGGTCAATCCGCCGGGTTGTCCCCCATCGCGCTCCCCTTTCCGCCGCAGCAACTGGCCCTCTTGCCGATCCTCTTTCAGGTCAGGGAGGGGGCGCGGGAGCAGGAGATGCGAACGCTGGACGTGAAGCTCATGCCCGAACTGGCCCGCAGCTTGGGGGTAGAGGAATGGAGCGCGCGGATTTCCGTGGGGCCGGGGGAGAAACCGGCGCGAATCCGGCTGCTTGGGCCCGGCTGGAGCCTGATCGTGCGGGTCGAGCGCCTGGAATACGCCGAACGCCTCCCCGCCGCCACCTGGCAGACCCCTGGGGGAGCGCTGCGCCTGGACGCCCGCCAAGTGACCCTCTGGAGCAACTTCCTGGGCCGCCAGATGGAAGCCTACCGGCCTAAGAGCCTGTGAATTTCACAGGCTCTAAATAGTGGAGCCAGGGAGCGCTTCGCTCCGCGCCATGGAAACCCGCCCGTGGCGGAGGGCGATGGGGCGGTCGAGTTTTCCTCCGAGGCCGGAAAGACTTACAGCATCGAAGGGTAGCGCGTCCCCGGGAGGAAACGGCGGCATCCGTGGCGGCCCGCGCGGGCGAATCGCTCTTGCGCCACTCCCTAAAACCTCTCTCCGGCCATGATCCACCACATCGCGCTCTTTCAACTCAAGCCGGAGGTCACTTCCGAGCAAGTGGAGACGATGATGCGCCAGACCCGCTCCCAGTTGTTGAAAATCGGCGAGGTGCTCGTCGTCCAATGCGGCCGGGCCGTGGACCTCTCCGGCGCATGGGGCTTTTTCTTTGCCGTCGATTGCGAATCGATGGAAAAACTGGCTCTCATCCAGGAAAACCCCATCTACTTGAAATACGCGGAGAAGGTTCTCAAGCCAAACACCCGCGACAGCCTCGGGGCCGATTACGAGACGGAACCGGGCCGGGACATCCGCTATTCGTAGCCCCCCCGGGGGCCACAGGCAGGCGCAGAGCCGGTGCGCAGAACATTCCGCCCGCGGCGGCCAGTCCTGGCGCGATTTCTTCCGTGCAGCCAACCACCAAGCGGGAGGAAGAGCGTGTGATGGGTACCGAAAAATGCGGGAGGAAGCGATGAATGCGCCATTGCCAGAGCGGGAAGCCGAACGTCTCCAGGCCCTCCGCGATTACGCGTTGATGGATACGAACCCGGAGGCGGTTTTTGACGAGATTGTCGCCCTCGCCAGCTACGTCTTCCACACCCCCATCGCCGGGATCGGCCTGCTGGACGACCGCCGCCAGTGGTTCAAGGCGCACATCGGGCTCGACTTCGCCGAAGCGCCCCGAGACGCTGTTTTTTGCGCTCACACCATCCTGGAGCCCGAGGTTTTGGTGGTGCTCGACGCCCTGGCCGATCCGCGCTTTGCCACGAACCCCTACGTGCTGGGGGAGCCCGGCATCCGCTTCTATGCGGGCGTGCCGCTCACGACGCGGGAAGGCCATGCCTTGGGGGCGCTCTGCGTCATGGATACGGCGCCCCGGGAGCGCTTCGAGCCCGAGCAGAAGGAAGCCTTGAAGACCCTCGGGCGCCACCTCATGGGGCAGATCGAGATTCGCTATTCCTCCGCCTTCCTGGCGCGGGCGCTGCGGGAGCGGCGGCAGGCCGAGCAGGCGCAGCAGGAGCGCCTGCTGGAACACGAGCGGGAGCTGGCCCGCCTCAACGAGATGAAAGACCATTTTCTGGCGCTGCTTGCCCATGAGTTGCGCAACCCGCTCGCCTCCATCGTCAACGCCTTGGAATTGCTCCGCTCGCCCGTGCCCGAGGACGCCGCCAGGATCATCGAAGGCCAGGTGACGCACCTCTCCCGGCTGATCGAGGATCTGCTGGATCTCTCCCGCGTCACGCGCGGGAAGATCGCGCTGCGAAAGATCACGCTCGACCTCGTCGAGGCCGTCCATGACGCAGCCCGAGCCGCCCGGAGCGCCTTTTTTAAAGGCGGCCAGGATTTTGTCCTTAAGCTGCCGGAGACGCCCCTCTGGGTGCAGGCCGACCCCGTGCGGCTCGGGCAAATCGTCAGCAACCTGCTTGCCAACGCCGCCAAGTTCACCGGCCCCGGCAAACAAGTCCGCCTCGGGCTGGAGCGGGAAGACGCCCACGCCGTGCTGCGCGTTGGCGACGAGGGGATCGGCATCCCCTCCGACATGTTGGAGCGCATTTTCGAGCCGTTCGTGCAGGTCGATGCCGGCAGCGCCCGCAGCGGGCTCGGGTTGGGGCTGCCGCTGGTCCGGCAATTGGTCGGCCTTCACGGCGGGAGCGTGGAGGTCCGCAGCGATGGCCCGGAGCGGGGCGCCGAGTTTTTCGTCCGGCTGCCGCTGGCCGCCGCGCCGCCCGTCCAGCCGCCGCAACCGGCGGCGGCAACCCCGGTTTCCCTGCGTGCGGCCGGAGGCCGCCGCGTGTTGGTGGTGGAGGACAACGCCGTTCTGGGCAGCACGCTGAGCCGTCTCCTTTCCCGCTGGGGTCACGAGCCGCAGCTGATTGCCTCCGGCGCCGTGGCGCTGGAGAAGGCCCTTGCGTTTCACCCCGACGTCGCGCTGGTGGATATCGGACTTCCCGGAAGAGACGGGTTCTCCGTGGCGGAGTGCCTTTGCCGGGCGCCGGAGCTGGCCGGGCTGCGGATCATCGCCATGAGCGGTTTCGGCAGCGAGGAGGAGCGCGCCCACGCCCGCGAGGCGGGGTTCCACGAGTTTTTGCTCAAGCCGGTTGATCCCCTCCTCCTCCGCCGCTTGCTGGAGGCGTGAAGCTCCCGGCGGACGGGGCAAGCTGCTGATCATCAGCGCTGGGAGACGCCGCACACAGCGGAGAGGCTTTTGTGGAGCCATTGGCCCGCGTTCTTCCTGTTGCGAACATACAATCAATTCGCCCGCGAATTGCGAATTGGGCCATACCTCCTATGACCGCTTCGTGTGTTCCCTTACAAAAAGCGGCTCGCCGTCGCAAGTTGGTTGCCGCTCTCTTCCTGGCACATTTCGGGCTGTATTCGGCCTTTGGCGCCGAAGGAGTTTACACCAGCGGGGTTGGCGCGCGTTCGATGGCGCTCGGCGGGGCAGACGTGGCGTTCCCGGAAGGCCCGCTCAGTGCTCTGGGGGTAAATCCGGCCGGGCTGAGCCTGCTGGAATGCCCCACGCTGGATATAGGCGCCACCGCGACGGTGCCGGCGGGACATTTTCAAAGCCGGGCCAGCGATAAGGGAGCGTTGGAGAATCGCTTCGGGATTGCGCCAGATGTGGCCTTGGAGCTTCCCGTCGGGTCCAGCCCGGTGCGTTTCGGGATCGGCCTGATTCCGGAGGCCGGTGTAGATGCGCATTGGCGTTATCTCGACCCCCCAGGGGGCAAGGACGGCAAAACAAGCTACGGTTTTCAGAATAACAATTCCAAGGTAACGGTACTACGGAGTGCTGCGGGCATGAGCATTGCGCTTTCGCGCTGGTTCTCGGTCGGCGGCTCGTTGGGGCTTGATTACAACGAAAATTGGCTCCAAACACCGTACGTTTTCCAGAGTCAACCGGCGCTGAAGGGGCAAAAGGCGCTTCTGAATTTGGATGCGAACGGGTGGGGTTTGAACGGGAGCGTGGGAATGCTGTTTTGCCCTGCGGATCAGTTTCAAATCGGTCTTTCCTATCAAAGCCCCACGGAGGTCGACAGCCGTGGCTCGGTTTCGGGGAATGCCAACGCGCAACTTCGCTCGCTCGGCGGGCCGTTTGCCAATGCGCGCCCGGATTTCCACTACAACGCCGAAATGGACAGAACATTTCCGCAGAAGATTCTCGGCGGGGTATCGTGGAAATTCCATCCCCGGTGGCGCCTTGCGCTGCAAGCCGATTGGGTCAACTGGAGCGATGCTTTCGACGTGCTGCCGGTGAAGCTGACGAAGGGGAATAATGCCGATCTGACCCGTTTTGTGGGCTCGAGCCATTTCGAAGAAGACATCCTGCTGAGGTGGCGGGATCAGGTCGTCTATCGAGCCGGGGTGGAATACGCCCTTACGGAGGCTTTCTTCCTGCGGGGCGGTTACGCCTACGGGCGCAGCCCTGTGCCGGACGAAACGCTGACGCCCCTTACCGCCGTTATTCCAGAACACACGCTCACGGCGGGCGCGGGTTATCGCTGGCGCTGCTTCCAGTTCGATTTGGCCTGCCAGTGGGACTTGCCGACTACCCGCCATGTCGACCGAAGCGCGCTGCTCGACGGCGAATATAGTCAGAGCAGGCTCCGCGTTGGCGCTCACTGGTTTGGGCTGACAACATCGGTGCATTTCTGATATGCACTACCGTGCCTTCCCACGAGAAGGCATGACGGGCTGCGGCAACGGCGTATATTTGTTTTATGGAGTGGTTTATGACGTGGTGGCGAATACTGGTGGAATATTTTACTCCGGACTCACTCCGAGGGGATTGGGAGGGGATGCGCCGATTGCGCTTGATGGTCGGTTTGTCCCTCCTTGGATTGGTGTTGGGGGGTGCCTATGCGGTGTTCTATTGGGCCATCAGCCACGATTGGGGGGTGGCGATTATCGTGGTGTGTATCCTTTTGCAAATTTGCGTCCCTTTTTTGTTGCGCGCCACGGGCCGGGTGCGGCTTGGCGGTCACTTAAGCCTCGCCGTTTGGAGCATTGGCTTCTCCTTCCTCACCGCCCTCGAAGGGGGAGCCCACGGCTTTGGCATTGTGTGGCTGGCCTGCGGCGGTCCTTTGTTAGCCTTGCTGATATTGGACAGGCTTGAAGCGCTGCTTTGGTGCGCGTTCTGTTTCTTTTCAACGCTCTTTTTTTCGGCGCTGGAAGTCGCCCATATCACCCTGCCGCTGGATTATCCGGCGCGTTGGCAACCGATGGTCATGGCTGCCAGCATGGTGGGGCTTGTGGTTTTCATGTCGCTGCTGGGCATCCTCTTTGAGTATGCCCGCAACGAAGCGGTCCTCAGCATGCAAGGCGCCCTCAACGATTTATCCGAGGCCAACGAACGCACCCACCGGAGTGAGCGTTTCGTGCAACGGATCGCCGATACAATGCCGGGCCTCATTTACATGTTCGACCTGGAGGCGCAAACCATCGTGTATGCAAACGAGCGGTTATTGCAACTGCTCGGAGTCTCGCCGATAAACAATCGGGGGATCAAGGTGAGCGACTTGAAGAAATCATCCGGGACGCCCGATTTTGGCAGGATTCTTGAGGGGGTCGGCAAGCGTCTCCATGGGGTGAAAGATGGCGCATTTATCGAGACGGAATACACGTTTGATTACGATGCCGTCGAATCCTATTGGGAGTGCCGCGATACGGTTTTTTCCAGAACGCCAACTGGCGGGCCTCTCTGCGTCCTCGGATTGGCCATGAATATCACCGAGCAAAAGCGGACGGAGCGCGCCCGGCTTGCCGCGGAAGGGGCCAACCGCGCCAAGGATCAATTCCTCGCCGTGCTCAGCCATGAGTTGCGAACTCCTCTGACGCCCGTTCTGGCAACCGTAACCGAAATGGAGGCGCAGAAAGATATCCCCCCCGAGGTGCGGGCGGATATGACCATGGTCCGCCGCAACGTGGAATTGGAGGCGAAGCTGATCGACGATTTGCTGGATGTGACACGGATCAGCAGCGGGAAACTCGCTCTCCACCTTGGGACGATGGATGCCCATTCCTGCGTGCAAAGCGCCGTGGAAATCTGTCGCGCAGACATCGAAGCCAAGGAAATCCATATCTCCGTCGATCTGGGAGCCCAACAGCATTACGTCAACGCGGATCCGGTGCGCCTGCGCCAGGTGTTTTGGAACCTGTTGAGGAACGCCGTTAAGTTCACCCCTCGCCAGGGCCGGATCAGCGTTTCCACCAGCAATGTCGGGGAAAAGCTAAGGACCCAAATCACCGACACAGGCGTGGGGATTGAACCGGAGGCAATCTCACGGATATTCAATGCTTTCGAACAGGGCGAACAGGCCAGGACCAGGCATTTTGGCGGCCTCGGGCTGGGCTTGAGCATTGCCAAGACAGTGGTGGAAATGCACCACGGCCAAATCGCCGCCTTTAGCGAGGGCAAGGACAAAGGGGCGACTTTTACCGTGGAATTAACTGCCGTTTCCGCTGCGTTTGAGCAACCAACACCTCTCGTAACTTCAGAGCCGCGCAGCGAAAAACTGCCGAGAATCCTTTTGGTCGAGGATGACCGCGACACGCTTCAAGTCCTCTCTAAACTACTTCAACGCCATGGTTATAAGGTGACAGCGGCGGACAGCGTCCGAAAGGGCCTGGAACTGTCTGCAAGGGGAGGGTTTGACTTGATCATCAGCGATCTGGGGCTTCCCGATGGCAGCGGGTTGGATCTCATGCGGCAGGTCAAGGCGCTTTACGGTCTCCCCGGCATCGCCTTGAGCGGCTATGGCACAGATGACGATCTTCGCCGGAGCCGGGCCGCTGGCTTTGATCAGCACATCATCAAACCGGTGCATTTCCAGGCCCTGCGCACCGCCATCCAGCGGATCATGCGAACCTAGAGCGTTTTTGGGTTATTTTGTCGCAATGATCTGAGAGCGCTGACGGGTGTTGCTCGTCAGACACAGATCGCCTGGATACGCTCCCTCCTCGCGCCTTGTCAGCGCTCGTGCTGGAATGCCTGCAGCGGAGAAGGTGGCAGAGCACCCGTTGGCCACGCACCGGGCGTTGAGGTCATGTTGAGCACGAGCCTGCCTCCGTCAACAATATCGCAATGGCGAAACCAGGCTTGGTTTAGAGGTTTGCCATTGAACATGGCTGAAGAAATATACTTGTTTTCCGGCGAGCAATTGAGCGCCTCCACCTTGAACGTTTTGCCGTTGGCCAGGTGGAGAGTGGAAGAAACAACTTGGGGACTTCCGATGAGGTAAACATCTTGTCCCGCTACCGGAAAATAACCAAGAACGCCAAAGGCAAGGAGAGATGACATTGCCCCGGCGTCGTCATTGCCTGGAATCCCCGTGCGTGTAGGATGAAAGTTGCTCGCCAGGATGCTCCGCACACTCTTCGCTGTTTTGTCGTGCCGATTTGCATAAAGATAAAGGTACGGCGTGAGGAATCCAGGTTCGTTGCTCACATCGAAACGCCGTTTCCCGGTGAAGAAGGCGTCGAGACGTTGGACGAAGCGTTCGTTTCCGCCGCATTTTTTAATCAAGGCCGCCATATCTTGAGGAACAAAAAACGAGTAAGTCCACGAGTTGCCTTCGTAGAAGGTCTTTCCTCCCCAACTGCACCCCATCATCGCTGTGAAACCTTCCATCCACCTGCCGTCGCGATGGCGTGGCTGGATGAATCCTTTAAAGCCGGCTTCTTCAAAGTCCGCATTCCAGAGATTCTGCCAATTGCCGGCCCGCTTGAAGTAAGTTTCAGCGTCCGCCTTTTTCCCGAGTCCACGGGCCAAGGTAGCCGCGGCAAAATCATCGACGGCATACTCCATTTGTTTGGATCCGGATCGGTCCACTCCTTCTAGAGTGACATAGCCGAGTTTGTGCCAGTCTTCCAATCCTCCGCGACCTTCCTTGAACTGGTCACGAGGGGGTGCCTCCGCATCCGCCACGACAGCCATATATGCGGTACCCCAATCAATGCCTGGAAGGTGTTTTACATATCCATCGGCCAGCACAATATCGGCATTGCTGCCGCCTTGGGTGCGGCCGTTGAAGTTGCCTGAGCGCGCATCGGGCATGGCCCCTTCGTGCCGATACATATCCACAAGAGAACGAACGATGGCAGCCTGCCGTTGCGGATCGATGAGGGTGAGCAATGGAGTCGATGTGCGAAAGGTATCCCAAATCGCATAGAAATCGTCATAATAAGGCTCTGACGAATCCCATAGCGGGTTTTCGCCGGTACGATCTACCGGCATCAGCATGGTATGGTAAAGGGATGTGTAGAACATCCGCCGTAGCTTTGGCGTGGCATCAATCTCTATGGCCTGCAACGTTTTATCCCATATGGAGATTGCGGCATTCTTCGTTGCTTCAAAATCAAAGCCGGTGATCTGATTGAGAGCATTCTCCTTCGCTTGTGCGACACTAACAAAGGAGATCCCGATTTTGAGATGAACTACCTCATCGCCCTTTGTGGCGAAGCTTAACCAAGCCCCCGTCTTTGGTGCGGACGGTTCTTCCTTCTGCCACTGGTTCATTTGCTTGCCGGACCATGTGCCCCATCTAGCCGCCTGTTTATCGGTAACGGCATAGAAAAAGACAGTGTAGGGCGTAATCTGCATATTCCAGCCCCCTGATACGCTGCTTGAACCGCTGACCTCTGTGGGAGAAACTACCGTGACTGAAGACGCGATGACGGATTGCCCCTCGCCGCCGCAGGACGATAGGCAGTGCCCGGCATCAATGAGCAAGTTCGATTGCGCATTTTTGGGATAAGTGAAACGATAGATTGCCGCTCGCGCCGCCGCGGTAATCTCCGCCTTGATGTCGTAACGTTTTAGCCGCACGCCGTAGTAACCAATCGAGGCGATTTCCTGTTCTCGAGGCGATCCGAAATTCGCACACTGTTCCGGCCCCGTGGTCGGCTGAACAAGGATGTTTCCATACTTCGCGCCGCCTCCTGTGCCGTTGACATGCGTTTGACTAAAACCATTGATGTCGCTATGAGCGTCCCAACCGGAGTTTGTCTGGTTCTGACCCACGTCCGGGCCGGGTTTGATCATTCCGAATGGAAGCGACGGCCCGGGGATGGTATTGCCGCCCCCCTCCGTTCCCACGAACGGGTCCACTTCAGCAGCGAGAGACTTCATCTCGCGTGTGCCACTTGGAAGACCCGCCACTAGAGGCCTTGTTGCAACGATGCTTGCAGCGAAAAGCCAGAGATAATGCTTCGGAATCCGGAAGATCTTCATTGGAGGACTTGCAAAAGTAAAACCGGATGGGGGGGGATTCGAACCCCCGGTACCTTTTGGGTACACACGCTTTCCAGGCGTGCGCATTAGACCACTCTGCCACCCATCCTTTTCCAAGACTCCGCAAAACGGAGCCGGTCAGCATGAGGGGAAACCGGCCGGAGTTCAACCGGAAACTTGCCGATTCCCGCAAACCGGCGATGCCGCCGCCCAAAGGATGAGCAACCGCCTTCGGGGTCGCGTGCGAATCCCTCGCGCCATGCTACTTCCCTTCTCCCTGAAATCCCTCCCCCTGTTTCTCCTCTGCCTCCTGGGCTGCTCTTCGGTGTATGGCGGCCCGGCGGCCGCCTCCCCCGCGCCTGACGACGGCCCTTTTGCCAGGGGAGGGCGCGAGTTGTCGCTCACGGGCGGGTTTCTGTATTCCCCGATTTGCGCCACCAGCGGCCGCCCGGTTTTCAGTTACAGCCAGGGGGACCTCAGTCTCGGGTGGATGCTGAGCGAGCCCGCCCCGCTTTTTGGCTGGAACGCCCTGCGCGGGAACTGGGAAGGCCTGGTGAATGTTTTTGGCGCCGGGGCCGTCCGGGGGCCGTCCGGGTTCCTGGGGGGGGGCCGTGCGCTGCTGCGGTACAATTTCGTGCAGCCGGAGGCGCAGTGGATCCCCTTTTGCCAATTGGGCGCGGGGGGGCTGGGGGATAATGTTTACCAGGACCGCGACCAACGGATTGTCGGCAGCGGGTTCGAGTTCACCCTCGTGGCCGACGCCGGGCTGCGCTACTGTTTCACCCGCCAATGGGGGGCGGTTTTTATGATCGACTTCGAGCATATCTCCAACGCCGACACCGCCAGCCGCAACCTCGGCGTGAACGCCGTGGGGGGCACTGTCGGCGTCGGTTGGTTTTTCTAGGACGCGCCTCCGTTGCCCTGCGAAAAACCGCTTCAAAACGGCTCGACCGTTTCCAGATGCGATGTGATGGCCCAGGCATCCAAGAGGGGCATCCGCTTGAGCTCATGGCCCGCGCCCCAGCTGTCGGAGAAAAGGATTTCCTGGGTCTTCTCGTTGTAACCGATGATCAGCCGCATGTGCCCGCCCGGGATCTTGGTTTTTGAACCGTCCGGGAGCACCCCCAGGATTACGGACCAGAGGAGCGGATACCCCCCGTCGATCCGGGTTTTCACATGCCGCTGGAATGCCTCCAGCTCGCTCCGGTTTTTACTGCGGGCCTGGCGGAGGACCTCCGGCTTCATCTGTTGATACAGCGCGCTGGCTTCGCGAACCGTCGTGTCGATCCCCTCGCACTTGGCCCGCTTGGCGGCCTGCTGGTAATCGGCAAGGAACGCATCGAAACGGATCTCATACACCGTCCGCACGTGGATTTTCAGGCGGGCGGTCAGTTTTTTGAGCGACTCCGTCATCGCCCGCACGCTGGTCCCCTCGCTCGCGGAGCTGTTGGCCAGTTGGGCGAGTTCGTTGGCGTCGACTTTGATTCCGTAATAACGCAGGAGCCGTTCGGCGGCGGCCACCACGCAGTAGCCCTTTTGGCCTTGGTCCACCATCGGCACGTCCTTGATGAGCACATCGCCCGAGGCGGCGTCGCGGGTCACGTGATCGGTTCCACGGAAGGGGGTCTCCTTTTTCGACGCCTCGAACGAGGCGGCCAGCAGCCCCTTGGGCTTTTCGGCGCGCGTGATCCGCAGGCGCACAAACTCTGCCCGAAAGGAGATTTGGGGCGTTTTCGTGCACGAATACTCCAGCAAGTAGACGGCCTGGGGGGTGGTCCACGTCACCCCGTCCGCGTGCACGGCGCTGGAGGCGTCCCGGCCGCGGGGGGCAAACCGGACCTTGGTCGCGTTGGTAAGCGCCGCCACCGCCTTTTGGATGAGCCTTTCGTAATCCTGCCGGCCCCATTCTCCCGAGTCGCCCCGGTTGTAGAAGAGCACCGTGATTTCCTTGAGCTGCCCGCCTTCAAAGCGCGCCAGTGTCTGGCAGACGGGCAGTTCCAGGAGTTGCGCCCCCTTGAGCGTGCTTTGAGCGGTGTCGCGCGCGGAGGAGATCCAGTGAAACCCGAGCGCTTTGTTGCCATCCACCCACTGCGGGCCGGGGGTGTTCCAGGGCGTCTCCGCCAGCAGAACGGCGTCGAGCGGAACGGGAGGGGCGGGCGTCGGGCTTTCCTGGGGCGTCTGCGCCGCGGCGGCCGCGGCGGCGCAACAGAGCAAGGCCAGCAGAAATTTTTTCATGGAGGATATTTTGGCGCGCGCCCCGCCCGGAAGGGCGTTTAAGCGCCCGCCACGGGCTGTTGCTGGGTGAGGCAATGAAACGCCCCCAGACCCCAGATCAGGTCGCGGCAGTCGATGGGGATCACCTTGCGGGTCGGGAAAACCGTTTGCAGGACCGAGGCGGCCCAGGCGTCCGCGCTGTCGCCAAAGGCCGGGAGCAGCACCACCTTGTTGGCGATGTAGAAGTTCGCGTAGCTGGCCGGGAGCCGCTGGCCCTCGCGCACGATCTTGCCCGGCATGGGGAGCACGCGGACTTCCAGCGGCGTGCCGTCCTCGGCGTCCATCTCGCGCAGCTTGGCGAGGTTTTCCTGGAGCGGTTCGTAGTTCGGGTCGTCCTCCTGGTCTTCCACGCAGGTGAGGACGGAGGCGCGGCTGACAAAGCGCGTCAGGTCGTCCACGTGGCCGTCGGTGTCGTCCCCCACAATGCCGTCGCCCAGCCAGAGGATATTGGAGACGCCCAGGTAATCGCGCAGGCTTTGCTCGATCCCGGCTTTCGTCATGTCCGGGTTGCGGTTTGGGTTGAGCAGGCAGGAGCGCGTGGTCAAAAGCGAGCCCGTGCCGTTGACGTCGAGCGAGCCCCCTTCCATCACGAGGCCGGGGTGGAAAACGGGGAGCCCGAGCGCCTCGCCCACTTTCGTCGGCACCACGTCGTCGAGGTCGAAGGGGGGGTATTTCCAGCCCCAGGCGTTGTAGTCCCAGTCCACAATGGCCGGTTGCGGGTCGCCCTTGCGCGTCAGGAAGATGGGGCCGTGGTCGCGGCACCACGGCTCGTTGGTCGGGATGGGGAAAAAGCAAACGTGGGCCGTGCGGGCGCGGGCGCGGCGCAGGGCCTCGCGCACTTCGGCCTCCTGTTCCGGGCCGGAGACGTTGATGCAAACGCGCTCCGAGTCGGCCAGCGCGTCCACCAGTTTCGCCAGCACGGGCGGGATCGTGTCGAACGAGCCGGGGAAGCTGATGCCGTTGCGGCGGGGCCAGGAGAGCCAGGTGGCTTCATGGGGTTCCCATTCGGCCGGCATCCGGTAGCCCAGTTGGGCCGGGGTCGCGGGCGCCCCGGGAGAAGAGGAGGGGGTGTCGGAAAAAATCATGTCAAAGCAGCGGGTGGTGGAAAAGAACGCCCTGAGGGGGACACTAGTCAAGAAAGCGTTGGGTGAGGCCCTGGTAGGCGTCCACGCGCCGGTCCCGCAGGAAGGGCCAGTGGACGCGCTGGGTGTCAATGGCGCTCAGGTCGGCGTCGGCGAAGAGGATTTCCTCCCGGTCCACGCTCGCCTTGGCGACGATCTGCCCGCTCGGGTCGGCCACGAAGCTCTGGCCCCAGAACTCGATACCGGGCCCGCCGTTGGGGGCTTCGTGCCCGACGCGGTTGACGGCCGCGACGTAGCAGCCGTTGGCGATGGCGTGGGAACGCTGGATTGTCTCCCAGGAGGCGTGCTGGCGCGCGCCGTATTCCGCTTTTTCCGCAGGATGCCAGCCGATGGCGGTCGGGTAAAAGAGGATTTGCGCGCCGTGCAGCGCCGTGAGCCGCGCGGCCTCCGGGTACCACTGGTCCCAGCAGACGCAGACGCCGATTTTCCCATAGCGCGTCTGCCAGGCGCGGAACCCCAGGTCGCCAGGGGTGAAGTAGAATTTTTCGAGGAAAAGCGGGTCATCCGGGATGTGCATCTTCCGGTAGCTGCCGAGGTAGGCGCCGTCGGCGTCGATCACGGCGGCCGTGTTGTGGTAGATTCCCGGGGCGCGCTTTTCGAACAGCGAGGCGACGATCACCACCTGGTGCTTCCGGGCCGCCTCGCAGAGCGCGGCGGTCGTGGGGCCGGGGACCGGCTCGGCAAGATCGAAGAAGGCGTGGTCTTCCACCTGGCAGAAGTAGAGGGAGCCGAACAGCTCTTGCAGGCAAACGATCTGCGCCCCCTGGCGGGCCGCTTCGTCGATTTTTGCGAGCGCCTTGGCCAGGTTCTCCGCCGGGTCGGCGGTGCAGCTTGTCTGCACGAGGGCGAGTTTGATGGGGGTGGGTGCGGTTGCCATGGAAGAACGCAAAATAGCGTAAAACCAATCGAGCAAGGAAACTTTTTTGGTGCAAAAAAACATGCAAAAAATGCCTCCATGGCCCCGATTTTTCTTGCAGAAGCCGCGCGGGGCTTCCCGCGCGGGCGGGCGCGCGTTTTCTTGGCTTGCACGCGGGGCTTCTGCCGGTATCGTCTCGGTCCTTGGGGACCGGACGCAAGCGCCGGTTCGCCGAACCGGGAGCCCACCCTCCCGAAAACGCTATCAGGGGAAACAAAATCATGCAGCCGCTATTCGCCTTCAACGTCATTCCGAAACTGCCCGTCGAGCTGGAACCGCTCCGTGAAATGGTCTTCAACCTTTGGTGGACCTGGGAGCCCGATGCCCGAAGCCTCTTCCGCAACCTGGACCCCAAGCTGTGGAAGCGGGTCAACCATAATCCGGTGCGCATGTTGCAGCTCTGCCGCCAGGCCCGGCTGACGGAAGTGGCCGAAGATGACGATTTCCTGCGCGAGATGGACCGCGTTTACGGCCAGTTCAAGGCCTACATGGCGCGCAAGGACACCTACGGCGCCACCCGCAAGAACAACCTCGTCGCCTATTTCTCCGCCGAGTTCGGCTTCCACGAGTCGATCCCCAACTACTCCGGCGGCCTGGGCATCCTTTCCGGGGACCACTGCAAGGCCGCGAGCGACCTGGGCATCAACTTCGTCGCCATCACGCTCCTCTACCGGCACGGCTACTTCAAGCAGCAGATCAACAAAGACGGCTGGCAGGAGAGCATCAGCCTGAACCAGAACTTCCACCACCTCCCCTTGACCGAGGTCTGCGTGAACAACAAGCCGCTCGTCATCGCCGTGCGCATCCTCGACCGCGACGTGCACGCGAAGGTTTGGAAAATGGTGATCGGCCGCATCACCCTCTTCCTGCTCGACAGCGACATCACCGAGAACCGCCCGGAGGACCGGCTGATTACCGCGCAGCTTTACGGCGGCGACCTTGAAATGCGCATCAAGCAGGAGATCCTGCTCGGCATCGGCGGCGTCCACGCGCTCTATGCCATGGGGCTCCACCCGTCCGTGTTCCACATGAACGAGGGGCACTCCGCCTTCCTTTCCCTGGAATTGATCCGGCGCAACGTGCAGGACCACGGGCTCGACTTCAAGAGCTCCCTCCAGCTCGTCGCCGCCGCCAACATCTTCACCACCCACACCCCGGTGCCCGCGGGCAACGACGCCTTCCCCCGGGATTTGATGCAGAAGTACTTCCACGATTACCCGGCCAAAGCGGGCATTTCCTTTGACGACTTTTTCTCCTACGGGCAGATGACCGTCAACAAAGTGGACGCCTTCTCCATGACCATCCTGGCCCTGCGCACCAGCCGCCACGCCAACGGGGTGAGCAAGCTCCACGGCGAAGTCAGCCAGGGGCTCTGGCAGGATGTCTGGGCGGGCGTGCCGAAGGACGAGGTGCCCATCGGCGCCATCACCAACGGCATCCATACCAAGACGTGGCTCGCCCCCGAGTTCGAGGCCCTCTACCGCAAATACCTCCCCGACTGGCAGGAGAACCTGACCGACCCCGAGTTCTGGCGCGGCGTCATCGACATCCCCGACGACGAGCTCTGGCAAACCCACATGGCGCTCAAGCGCCGCCTCGTCGAGATCGTCCGCGAACGCATCCGCGCCCAGCGCGAGCGCATCGGCGAAGCCCCCGAGCGCATCCGCAGCGTCAACCAGCTCCTCGACCCCGAAATCCTGACCATCGGGTTCGCCCGGCGCTTTGCCACCTACAAGCGCGGCACCCTCCTCTTCTCCAACATGGAGCGGCTCAAGCGCCTGCTCACGAACCCGGAGCGCCCCGTGCAGTTCGTCTTCGCCGGGAAGGCCCACCCGAAAGACGAGGGAGGCAAGCGCCTTATCCAGGAGGTCTACAAATGGTCGCGCGACCAGGGCCTCGAAGGACGGCTCGTTTTTGTGGAGGACTACGACACCTTTATTGGCCGCCGGCTCACCCAGGGCGTCGATCTCTGGCTCAACAACCCGCTCAGGCCGCTCGAAGCCTCCGGCACCAGCGGCATGAAGCTCCCGCCCAACGGCGGCCTCAACCTGAGCGTCTTGGACGGCTGGTGGTGCGAGAGCTACAACGGCAAGAACGGCTGGGCCATCGGCGCGGAAATCACCGACGGTTCCGTCGAGTTCCAGAACGAAGTCGATACCGCGAGCCTCTTCCACATCCTGGAAACGCAGATCGTCCCGCTCTACTACGCCAAGCCCGACGGGCGGCTGCCCATCGCCTGGCTGCAACTCATGCGCGAGTCGATCCGCAGCGTCACCCCCGTCTTCAACACCCAGCGGATGGTGCAGGAATACAACGAGCTGATGTATGAACCGGCCGCCGCCGCCGCCCTCCGGCTCGGAGCCGACGGCGCCGCCAAGGCCCGCGAAGTCTCCGCCTGGAAAAAGCAGATCCGGCATCTCTGGAGCCAGGTGAGGATCGACAGCGCCGCCATCGTCAGCCAGGACCGCGTCAACGTCCTCGTCGGCGACGCGCTGGCCGTGGAAGCCCGCGTCCACCTGGGCCAGTTGAGCCCCGAGTTCGTCCGCGTGCAGATCTACGTGGGCGAAACCGTGGACAACCAGATCGAGCGGCCGGTGGCCATCGACATGGTCGAGTCCAAGGAAGACGCCAACGGCACCCACCTCTACCGTGGCGCCATCCATGCCCCGGAGAGCGGCGCTTACGGCTTCAACGTCCGGGTCATCCCGACGCACCCGAGCCTCACGCAGGCCCACGAGTTGCGGCTCATCACCTGGGCGTCATAGGACCTGTTCACGAATTCGGAAAAACAGAAAGCAAAAGGCAAAAAGAGGACCAGGAGAAGAAACGGTCTTTTTCCTGAATTCTGATCACTTCCTTCCTTCGTGAAGGCGCTTCGAACGAGGCTTTAGAGCGGTTTAAATTTTGTTGTTTACACGCTGCTCGGCGGCGCGGGCCGATGCGCGGTCTTTCAAGCTCGGGCAGTATTGAAAAATAGAGCCGCTGCGCTTGAAGAGCCCGCGCATCAACCCACGACGCTCTCGCATCATTGTAAACACTTCAACTTAAAGCGCTCTATGCGCGGTAGGTCCCCTGGGTCACACCCAGTTGGGACTGCGCGCGAAGCGCTTGCCACAGGGCTTCCCCGCTCTGCGTCCCGGTGAGCAGGGCTTGGTAAGCCTCCACCGCGCGGCGCGTCTCCGCCGCCGTCTCTTCCAGGAACTCCACGCGGAAGCGGCGCAGCCCCGCATCCAGGAGTTCCAGGTAATACTGAGCCCCCGTTTGCGCCACGGCGTTGAAGAGCGTGTTGCGGCATCCGGCATCGGCCCGCAGCGGGTGGGCGACGCCCACGCGGTCCCGCAGATGGACCCGGTGAGCTTCGCAGGGACGCCCGCAATCGAGGTGCGAGGTCCCGCGCGAAAGGAACGCCGCGAACACGCAATGCTCCATGTGAAACATCGGCATGTGCTGGTGGAGCGTCAGTTCAAACCACGCGGGCGGCGCGCCCCGCAAGAGGTCCAGCGCCTGGCCGAGGTTCAGGTCGTAGGAAATCGTCACCCCCTCCAGCCCTTTCTCCAGGAAGAATGCGGCGGTGAGCGGGTTGGCCACGTTGAGGGAAAAATCGCCCAGCTTCCGCAGCGGGCGGGTCTGGAAATAAGCGACCGCCCCCAGGTTGCGCAGCAGCACGCCATCGGGCCGGGCCGCCTCGATCAATTGAAAGAACCCCTCCTCGCCCGCCTTCTGGATGCGCGGCGTGGCCAGGAAGACGGCGGTGCGCCCGTGCGCGCGGACCTGCTCCACGGCTTCCTGATACCGGCGGACATCCTCGAAATCGAGGTGGACCGTGGGGACGCCGCAAGCCAGCGCGGCGTCGAGTTGCTCTGCCGTGCGGCAAAGAACGCTTAATTGCGCCGGACCCGCTTCCGCCGGGGGAGCCGTGGGGACGCCGGGCGTTTCCAAGGCTTCCGGCCGGGGGGCTCCCTCGGCGGCGTCTTCGAGCTGGGCGGCCAGTTCCCGGCGCAGGCGGTTCAACTCGCCGATGGGGAGGATCACCGGGCCTTCCAGGGCGTTTTCCAGCGTGCCGAGCGCCAGCGGCGCTTCGCCAAAGCGCCCCAGGTGCTCGCGCAGCCGCGCGTCCGTCAGCGGCGCGGTGCGCGCCGGTTGCAGCGGGATCGCCGAACGGACTTCAAAAATTTCTCCCCGGAACCGGGCTTCCAGCGTCAGCGTGCCGCCCGCCTGGCCGCTCACGCGCAGAGCCACCCCCTCGCGGCGGCGCGGTTCCAGCGCGCCCGCGAAACTTCTCTTCAACGCCGCGTTGAGAGCCGGGTCATCCGTTTTCCAGACCCGGCTTCCGGCGGGGATTTGCGAGCCGTCGAGATGCCCGCGCTGGAAAAAGAGGCGGCTTCCCTGCACCGCGTAAACCCGGCCTCCTTGTTCCTTATCGGGATCGCCGCCCGTGTCGAACACGACGCCGTCGCCCGGCTTCACTCCCGTTTCCAGCGCCGCCAGTTCCACAAAATCGCCGACCACGCGCTCCGTGCGGCCCACGAACGCCCCCCGCTTTTTGCCGAACCGGGCGGCGACGAGCCGCTGGTGGTTCACCCCGTGAAGCCAGCCGGTGAAGAACCCGCGCGAGAAGGCCATTTCCAATTGGTAACGGTCCGCCGGAGCCGGGGTCCAGGCCCGCCGCTCCAGCGCCGCGTCGAGCGCCTTGCGGTACACTTGGCAGACGGCGGCGGCGTACTCGGGCGATTTGAGGCGACCCTCGATTTTGAAGGAAGTCACGCCGCGTTCCAGCAGCGCCGGGATCTCGGCCGCCGCCGCGAGGTCCTGGGGCGAAAGGAGGTAGCGCCGCCCGTCCAGATCGCGCGCCGCGCCGTCCACCAGCAGGTCGTAGGGGAGGCGGCACGCCTGCGCGCACTCGCCCCGGTTGGCGCTGCGGCGGCCCAGCGATTCGCTGGTGAGGCACTGGCCCGAGTAGGCGACGCAGAGCGCACCGTGCACAAAGACTTCATATTCCAGCCCGGCCTCCTTGGGGAATTTCGCCAGCTCCCGCAGCGATAATTCCCGCGCGAGCACGGCGCGGGTCACGCCCAGTTCCCGGCGGATCAAGCCCGCCCCCTCGGGCGAAGTGACCGTCATTTGGGTGGAAGCGTGGAGCGGCAGCTCCGGCGTGATCCGGCGGGCCAGCCGGGCCAGCCCGATGTCCTGGACGATCACCCCGTCCACCCCCGAGCGGTTGAGCAGCCGCAGGAAGTCGGCCGCCTCGGCGAGTTCCCCGGTAAAAACCAGGGTGTTGAAAGCCGCGTACGCCTTCATGCCATGCCGGTGGCAAAAGGCGACCAGTTTCGGCAGGTCGGCCTCGGTGAAGTTATCCGCCCGCATCCGGGCGTTGAACCGGGGCAGGCCGAAGTAGACGGCGTCCGCGCCGTTGGCCGCCGCCGCGCGCACGCAATCCCAGTTGCCCGCCGGGGCCAGAAGTTCAGGAGTCATGAAGCGGGAAAGATACCACGGGGCGGCGCTACCGGGCAAACGGGTCCATCAGCAGCGGTTCGCCGCAGTACAGGCAGCGGACGCTTTGTTTCGGCACCATCCTGCCGCACTTGGGGCAGGGGGTTGGCGGGGTGGCTGCCACCCGGCCGTCCATGCGGCCGTCGCGGAGGTCGATTTCCACGATCCGCTTTTGCAGTTCCTTGTCGTCGAACCCGTGCTGCTCCTTGAGGATGCCCCAGAGCGCCTCCGTGATCATGAGCAAGTGTTCCACCTGCATCTGGAGCCGGGCGACATCCGACGCGCCGGGCGCGCTGGAAGGCCGCGAAGGCGGAAGGGGATCGGAGGGATTGATGGGGAGCATGGGTTCCCATTCTAACCCCGGAGCGGGCCGGAGGGAAGGGCGCAATGCCATCCGCGCCTGGAGACGTTTTTTTTCGGGGGGCTCGTTTCCTTCAAGCTCGCAAAAGCGGCGGCGCTGCCGGATATTACCCCGGTCTATGACTCCGCCGAACATTGTTTATTTTGACCTCGAAACCCAGCGCACTGCCAACGACGCGGGCGGCTGGGATCACAAGCGGGACATGGGCATGTCCGTGGGCGTCACCTATTCCACCGCCGCCGGGAGCTACCACATTTATCCCGAAAAGCAGGTGCACGAACTCGTCAAGGAGCTCCTGCGGGCCGACCTCGTCGTCGGGTTCAACGTCATCAACTTCGACTACGAAGTGCTCATGGGCTATTCCGCCTACGACCTGCCCGCGCTCGCCCGGACGCTCGACCTGATGGTGGAGCTGGAAAAGAAACTCGGCCACCGCCTGAGCCTGGACGCCGTCGCCACGGCCTCCCTCGGCGTCGGCAAAACCGCCGACGGCCTCGACGCCATCCGCTGGTGGCGCGAGGGGAAGATCCTCGAGATTGCCGAGTATTGCTGCTTCGATGTCAAAGTCACCCGGCTCGTCCACGAGTTCGGGCGCGACCACGGGCACCTCTTCTACCTGGACCGCTTCCAGCAGAAGCGGCAGGTGGAGGTGAGTTGGAAATAGGAAATTTTCGCCAGCCACCGGAGCGGCGCGCGAAGCCGCCGCAATCGCGCGGCAGCGCGAGCTGGGTCAAGCGTCACGCTTGAGCAGTTCGTTGACTTTCGTCATCACGGCGAAGGCGTCGGCCACGTAGAGCACGTCGGCCTTGCCGCGCGCCCAGCCGCAGTTGGCGTCGAGGCTGATGGCGCGGCGCTCTTTGATGAAGCGCCAGCCCACCGCGTGCGGCTCCTCGCCGTGGCAGCAGGTGGAGAGCCCCTTCGGGTGGCGCGGGGTCGCGCCGGTCTGCCCGATCTGGTTGAGGTGCGTCAGGAAGGAGAGGACGGCCTGGCCCTCGCCGCCGAGGTCCACGAGCGATTTGCTGCTCCCCAGCGAGGAGCGGGTCAGGTTCAGGAAATCGCGGATGAGCTTCTCGGCTTCCGGCACGTGCGTCTGGCCGTCGGCCTGTTTCTTGGTCCAGCCGGCCCCGGTGACGAAGAGGAGATCGGCGTCGGGCCGGATCGTCTGGGCGTCGGCGGCCGGTTGGCGAATGCCCGCGACGCAGGTGCGGCGGGCGGTTTCCGGCAGGTCCACCGTCACCGGCGCGAGCGCGGCGCTCCCGGCTTCGCCCTGCCAGGCGGGCTGGCTGCCGGGGTCAATCAAGAGGAACCAGGGGCGCTGCGCGCGGCCAAGCTGGGCTTCCATCCGCTGGCGGTAATACCAGCGGGAAACGCTCGCCGCGCCGTTCGCGGCGGAGACGCCGGTCACGTGGGTTTCCACCCGGCCGCCCAGGCGCTGGGCCACCCCGGCGAGCACGCGGTTCCAGCGGCTAGAGGCGGGGGCGAGCACGAGTGTCGCCTGGGCCGCCTGGGCGAGCGCCTGCGCCGCGGCGGCGTCGGAGGCGTAGCGGGGCTGGGCGAAGTCGGCCCCTTCCACGGCGAGGAACTGGGCCGCTCCGGAAGTGGCGATCTGGTTGGCGGCCGCCTGCGCGCTTTCGCCGACGATGCCGACGCTAAAGCCGCCGCCGAGCGTTCCGGCGAGGGCCTTTGCGGCGTGGAGGCTTTCCAGCGCGGATTTGGCCAGGCTGCCGTCGGCTTCGGTGTGAAGAAGGAGAAGAAGAGTTTCCATAAGTGGTGATCTTTTTGCGGTTTAAATTACTTCCCGATCCATTCCACGAGTTCGCGGGCGATGGCCTCCGGCGCGGCGTCTTTGACGATCCGGGTTTCGCGCATTTGATTCGGCAAGGCGACGCTGGCGAAGGCAACTCCTTCCGCGCCGACTTTCGTGGGCTTCGCTTTTTGCAGCGCGGGCATCACCGTGCGCATGTTCATCATGCCGACTTGCGGGTTGTTTTTCGGCTCCGGGAGGTTGCCGGTGGCCCAGCCGAGGAGGGCGGGAGGGGCGCAGCAGACGGAGACTTGGTGCCGGCCGCCTTCGATGCGCTCCAGGATTTCCAGCGAGCCGTCAGCGTTCACGGTGAGCTGGTCCACGCCCTGGAACTGGTCCACAATGCCGAGGCGCTCGCCCACGATTTGCAGGGTGCTTCCGGCGCAGCGCGAGGCGCTTTCCCAGCCGCCGAAGAGGAGCAGGCGGGATTTGTCGAGGCCGGGGATGGCGGCGATGGCATCGGCGAGAACCGTTGCGGTTTCAACGGTGTCGGTAAAGCCGCTGGCGGAGCCGTCGAGGGGGATCAATTCGAAGGGGACTTTCTGCGCCAGCGTCATCATCACCTGCTGGAGCTTGGCCTTCGGGGCGAGGCTGACCAGGTAGACCTTGCTGCCCGGGGCGTTCTTGGCGAGATGGGCCGCCTCAAAGAGGGCGTGGCCCGCCCACGGGTCGAGCACGGAGGGGAGCATCGCTTCGTTTTTCAGCGCCGGACCAGCCGGGCTGCTCACGGGTTCAAGGGTTTGGAGCGGGTCCGGAACGATGCTTCCGCAAACGACGATTTGGTAGGCTGTGCTCATAAGTGGGTGATGCAAAGGGGGCATTTTACCGCAGAAGGAGGGGTGGCGTCCAGAGGTCAAAAAGGGGGAATTTGGGAGGGCGAATCAGGGAGTTGCCCCGATACCGCCGCCCCGTTCTTTCTGGTTCACTCTTTCCCGTTGGAGGCTCCGGTCAAGGACGACACCGGGCGAAGGATCGGACGGAGGAGCCACCGGCGTCAATGGATGAAAGTCCGGCGGAGGGGGGGAACTCGCAAGGAAGCGGGGCTCCCCTCCGCTCCTCTCTTGCGGATCCGGGCCGCGCCACGCTATAAAGGCGGACGCCATGCCCGCCCCCGCCAAAAAATGCCGCATCCGGCTCGATGAACTGGAGCACAAACAGATTACCGAACAGGAATATCGCCAGAAGCTCAAGGAGCAGGAGTTGAAATTGCTGGGGCTCCAGCGGCGGCTGTCCGATTCCAAGCTCAACGTCCTGGTGGTGTTCGAGGGCCCCGACGCCGCGGGCAAGGGGGGCGCCATCAAGAGGCTCGTGGAGCGGCTCGACCCCCGGCTGCTGCGCGTCTATTCCATCGTCAAGCCGACGGCGGACGAGTATCTGCACCATTATCTGTGGCGGTTCTGGACCAAACTGCCCGCCTACGGGCAGATCGCCATTTTCGACCGCTCCTGGTACGGCCGCGTGCTGGTGGAGCGCGTGGAAGGCTTCGCCACCGAGCCGGAGTGGACGCGCGCTTACCAGGAGATCAACGAGCTGGAGCGGATACTCGCCGCGGACCGGAGCGTGATCTTGAAATTCTACCTTCACATCGACAAAGCGGAGCAGCTCCTGCGCTTCAAGCGCCGCCAGGCGGACCCGTACAAACACTGGAAGATCACCGACGAAGACTGGCGCAACCGGCGCAACTGGGACAAGCATTGCGAGGCGGCCGAGGAGATGTTCGCGCGGACTTCCACGGCGCTCGCCCCCTGGAACGTCATCCCCGCCAATTACAAGTGGTATGCCCGGCTCAAGATCGTCAAAACCGTGGCCGACCGCCTGGAGAAAGCCCTCGAATCATGAACCGCCGCCGCTTCCCGGCCCCCGGCGTTCTGATCGCCCTGGCCGCCCTGCTCACTCTTGCCGGATGCGACCAGGCGTTCCAGAACTCGGCCGAGAGGAACTTCGCCCAGGCGGAAAAGAAATTCGGCCAGCAGGAATACACGGAAGCCGTGATGCTTTATGAGGCGTCGCTGGACGGCACGCCCAAGACGGCGGAAGTCCACTTCAAGCTGGGCCTGATGTACGACGACCAGCTCCAAAATTCCATCGGCGCCATCCACCACTTCCAGCGCTATCTGGAGCTCGCTCCCGGCGGCTCCCACGCCAAGGACGCGCAACGCTTCCTGAAGGAGGACCAGCTCAAGCTCACCGCCCAGCTTGGCAACGGCGCCTCCGTCTCGCAGGAGGAGGCCAAGCGGATCAAAAACGCCAACCTGGAACTCCAAAAGAAAATCATCCAGTTGAAGGACGACCTGGAAGCGGCCAACAAAGCCCGCGCCGCCGCCTACAAAGCCCTCGGGAGCAAGGGGGGGCCGGGGAAGCCGGAGCAAATCCAAAAGCCGCTCGTCGACGGCGTGCGCACCTACACCGTCGGGCCGGGCGACACCCTCGCCTCCATCGCGCGCAAGTTTTACAACAACAACTCCGCCCGCTGGAAGGACATCCAGGATGCCAACTTTGACCCGATGGAGGGGACGGCCAAGCTCAAGCCCGGCATGGTCCTGATGGTGCCCTGAGGGGGAGGAGACGCGCAGAGAGCGATGGTAGCGCGAATGGGGTCCCGCTTCAAGCTGGCGAAATAGGCGGCCACGCCTTCGGCGACGGCGTCGGCGTATTCGTGGTAAAGGCTCTTGCGGTCCTCGCCGTTGACGCGCCGGACCCCCTCGTAGTCGCCCAGTTGGACGCGCTCGAAGACGGGCTGGCTGTTCATGACATAGGGTTCGCAGTAGACCACCGGGCAGCGGTAGAGGCGGCTGGCGAGCAGGTTGCGCGTCCAGACGTAGGGGCTCCCGGCGGGGCGGGCCTTGCCGCTGTGATACTCATAGGGCGGCAGGCCGGTGGCGCGGGCCATGGCGGAGGCAACCTGGGCGGATAGGGGAAGCTCGACGGAGGCGGAGCGGGTGAGCAGCTTGAGGAGCATCTCGTGCCGGACATCAGCGAGGGCCAGTTCGCCCTGGTGGTAGTTCCCGTTGACGAGCAGGTGCAAGTGGTTCTTGTCGGTGAGTTGCGGGTGGGCGGGGTCACCCCATTCCTCGGCGTTGCAGTGGAGGCAGATGACGAGGTCGGGCCGGATCTGCGTGTTGACGCGCCGGGCTCGCTCCCGGATCTCGGCGATGCGGTAAAAGAGCAACTCGCTCTGCCACTGGACGGATTCGGTTTTGCGGGGATCGTTGGGGCCGCCGTAGCCTTCCGGGGGATTGACGACGCCTTCGCGGGCCAGCTCGGCCCTGGCCGCGCCGCGCAGGGTGGAGGGGCGCTCGGCGGTGACGGGCTCGCTGGTTTTGCGGATCAGCGCGACGTTGGCCCCGAGGGCGGTGAGCCGCTCGGCCAGATGCCGCGCGGTAAGGAGCGTCATCTCCCCCTCCATCACCGGCTTGGTATTGCCGATCTGGAACCAGCGTTCCTCCATTTTGGCCCATCGGCCGCCGAGGTGGCCGGGATCAAGCGCGATGGTGTAGCCCGCCAGCGGCTTGCCGGGCTGCGACGGGGAGGAGGGCGCCGCTTTCCAGAAACGGGGCGGCGGGAGAGCCTCGGCGGGGCTGGCCGCGAATTCGAGCCGGAAGTCGCTCCCCCAATGGCCGGGCTGGCGGATGCGGGCGGAATTCTGACCGACTTCGATGCACTCCTTCCACGCGCCGCCGGGGGCGTACACAGTGTCGAGCAGGCGGAGGAATTCGGCGCGGGTGATGGTTTTCTGATACGGGGCGAGGTCGCTCCAGCGGGGGGCGTCCGCCAGGACGCTGACCGGCTCGGCGGCGGGGAGGGCGGCGCTCAGCGCGAGGCCCGCGGCGGTGAGAAGGGAGAAGAAATAGCGCATCTGCAATGAAATCGTTTGTGGAACCTCGGGGTTTTCCAGTAAAGGAACCCTCATATGTTACGCATTTTGTTCCTGGGTGACGTGGTGGGAGAGCCCGGACGCCGGGCGGTGATCGACCTCATGCCGGAACTCAAAAGGGAGTATGGCCTCGATTTTGTGATCGTCAACGGCGAGAACGCCGCGGGCGGGCGCGGGATCACGCCCAAGATCACGATCGATCTGCTGCGGGCGGGCGTGGCGGTGGTGACGACCGGCGACCACATCTGGGACCAAAAGGAGATTTACCATTACATCGACACCGAGCCGCGCCTGCTGCGCCCGATCAATTACCCGGACGACACGCCCGGCCAGGGGAGCGTCGTGCTGGAAACCGACAAGGGGAAAGTGGGCGTCATCAATGTCCAGGGCCGCACGTTCATGCTGCCGCCGCTGGAGAACCCGTTCCGCGCGCTCGACCTGGAGGTGGCCCGGCTGCGCGAGGAGACGAGCGTCATTTTCGTGGATGTCCACGCGGAGACGACGAGCGAGAAAATCGCCATCGGCCGCTACCTGGACGGCCGGGTTTCGGCGGTGGTGGGGACGCACACGCATGTGCAGACGGCCGACGAACGCATCTTTCCCGGCGGCACGGCTTTCCTGTGCGACGCCGGGATGTGCGGCCCGACGGAATCAGTGCTCGGCCGGGAGATCGAGCCGATCGTCACCCGCTTCCTGACGAGCCTGCCGGCGACGTTCCCGGTGGCCAAGGGGCCGGTGGCGCTCCACGGCGCGCTGGTCGACGTGGACGAGGCGACCGGCATGGCGCTCAAGATCGAGCGGTTCCAGCGCGTGCGGGAGTAGAAAAAACGGGCACGGAACCCCGGATAGGGAGGCCCGTGCCCGTGAAAAAGGAAAAGAGAAAGAAGCCTACGCGAGCGCGGCGCTCTTCTTAGCCAGGCGACTCTTGCGGCGGTCGGCGAGGTTCTTGTGGACGCGGCCATCCTTGACGGCTTTGTCGAGGGAGGAAACCAGGACTTTGAAGGCGGCTTGGGACTCCTCTTTCTTGCCGGCCTTGAGCGCGGCTTCAAAAGTCTTGGTGTGCGTCTTGATGGCGCTCAGAGCGGTGCGATTCTGCGCGGTCCTGACAACGGTCTGCTTGGCGCGTTTGGCGGCGGATTTGGTATTGGCCATGGCTTGTTTCTCGGAAAGTGAAAGGAGGCGGAAAATGCACTCCCGGCACTGACTTGTCAACAAGAGATATGCGTTTTCTCCTCTTAATCCGTTGACTCTCGCGCACTCTGACTCCATATTCCCGACCCTTTTGAACGAGAATTTACCGCAATTTGATATGGAGAAAATCCGCAACATCGCCATCATCGCCCACGTCGACCATGGCAAGACGACCCTGGTGGACCAACTGCTCAAGCAGTCGGGCACCTTCCGCGCCAACCAGGCCATTTCCAACGAGGTGCGCATCATGGACTCCATGGATCTGGAACGGGAAAAGGGGATCACCATCCGCGCCAAAAACGCCGCCTTCCAGTGGAAGGGCTACCATGTGAACATCGTGGACACCCCCGGCCATGCCGACTTCGGCGGCGAGGTGGAGCGCGTCATGAAGATGGTGGACGGGGTGCTGCTGGTGGTGGACGCCCACGACGGCCCGCAGGCCCAGACCAAGTTTGTCTTGAAAAAGGCGCTCCAAAACGGCGCCAAGCCGATTGTGGTCATCAACAAGATCGACCGCGAGAACGCCCGGCCCCACAAGGTCCTCGACATGGTGTTCGAGCTCTTCCTGGAACTCCACGCCACGGACAAGCAGCTCGACTTCCCGGTCGTCTACGCCAGCGCCCGCGACGGTTTCGCCATGAACGAGGTCGGCGAGAAGGCCGACAACATGGACCCCCTCTTCGAGGCGATTGTGAAGCACATTCCGCCGCCCCCGAAGTCCAACGTCACCTATTTCCAGATGATCGCCTCGAACCTGGACTACTCCGATTACCTGGGGCGGGTGGCCTACGGGCGGATCGTGAGCGGCCGGGTGAGCGTGGGCGACACGGTGGTCTGCATCCACAAGGACGGCCGCCGCGACCGGACCAACGTCACCGCGCTCTTTGGCTACAAGGGGATGCAGAAGATCGAGCTCAAACACGCCAGCGCCGGGGACATCGTCGGCCTGACCGGCTTTGAAGACGTCTACATCGGCGAAACGATCACCGACACCGAGGAGCGCCTCCCGCTCCCCTTCGTGGACATCGACCCGCCGACCATCACCATGGGCATTTGCATCAACGACGGCCCGCTGGCCGGGCGCGAAGGCAAACTCCTTACCGCCCGCCAGGTCCGCGAGCGGCTGGTGCGCGAAACCCGCACCAACGTCTCCATCATCTTCAGCGACACCGATACGGCCGGGCACTTCGAGCTCCAGGCGCGCGGGGAAATGCAGATCGCCATCCTGGTGGAACAGATGCGGCGCGAAGGCTTCGAAATCCTGGTTTCGCGCCCCGAGGTCATCTTCCACCGCGACGAACAGGGCAACCTGCTGGAGCCCATCGAGTCGGTCTACGTGGACGTGCCCAACGACAACCTGGGCGATATCCTGCAATCGCTGGCCAGCCGCAAGGCGAACATCGTGAGCATGAACCATCAGCCCACCACGGTCACCGTGGAGGCGGAGGTGCCCACGCGCGGCTTGATCGGCTTTGAAACGGACCTGATCAACTGCACCAAGGGCCTCGGCATCATGTCCCACTTGTTCAAGGAATACGCGCCGCACAAGGGGGAGATCCCCACCCGTTACAACGGCGTGCTCGTCTCCATGGAGCGCGGCGTCTCCACCGGCTACGCCCTGGAAACCATCCAGGAACGCGGCCGCCTCTTCATCGGGCCGCAGGAGGACATTTACGAAGGGATGATCATCGGCGAAAACGCCCGGCCCGACGATATGCCGGTGAACCCGTGCCGCGCCAAACGGCTCAACAACATGCGCTCCAGCGGCGACGGCAAGGGGATCGCGCTGGCTCCGCCCCTGGTCATGACGCTGGAACGCTCGCTCGAATACATCGGGCCCGACGAGTACGTCGAGGCGACGCCCAAGAGCCTGCGCCTGCGCAAGAAGATCCTGGACGCCAACGCCCGCAAGCGCGCCTCGTCGAAGCTTGGATAAGGGATAACCGCTTTCCAGCCCACGGCGCTCCGCACCCGCGCGAGCGCCGTTTTTTTTGGCGGAGGGGGCGGGCGTGATGAAAAGTGGTGC
>SESF01025001.1_pt1 | contig 47676 bp, 46 predicted proteins | sample 3171521 | NCBI WGS metagenome assembly SESF01 (sample SAMN10866945, study PRJNA518727) | freshwater metagenome | biome: subpolar coniferous forest; feature: holomictic lake; material: water; isolation source: holomictic Lake 227, 6 m and 8 m depth | place: Canada: near Kenora, Ontario | collected...
CGGGGCAGCTCTTATCAGCTTGAGGCCGATCTGATTATTGTTGATGAGGCCTCCATGATTGATGTGGTGTTGATGAACCGTTTGCTGGCGGCCATCTCCAGCCGTTCAGCCTTCATTATTGCCGGTGATGTTGATCAACTGCCCCCGGTTGGCCCGGGCTTTGTGCTGGCTGATATGATCAACTCTGGAGCGCTGCCGGTGGTGCGTTTGACGGAGATTTTCCGGCAAGCCCAGTCTTCCATGATTATTGTCAATGCGCACCGTATCAACTGCGGGGAGTTGCCTTTTCCCTCTCCCCAGGCGGGCACGGTTGATGAGGGCGCGGCGGAGCTTTCCGACTTTTATGTGGTTCCCTCCGGGAGTACGGCGGATATTTTGCGAAGGCTGTTGCTTGTGGTGGCTGAGCGCATTCCGGCCCGATTCGGGATGGAACCGCTTCGTGATATTCAGGTGCTGACGCCGATGAACAAGGGGGTGCTTGGAACCAAGGCGTTGAACACCCTTCTTCAACAGAGCCTGAACCCTCATGCTGCAAGAAAAATTGTCCGTTTTGAGACTACCTACGCGGAAGGCGACAAGGTGATTCAGATGGTCAACAATTATGACAAGGAGGTTTTTAACGGCGATATCGGGCGCATTACGCGGGTTGACGAGGAGGAGAGTGTGCTTCGGGTGGAGTATGATGGCCGGGAGGTGCTCTATGAGTTTGGTGAGCTTGATGAAATAGCCCTTGCATACGCTATCACTATCCACAAGAGCCAGGGGTCGGAGTACCCGGCGGTGGTGATTCCGCTCTCCATGCACCATTTTTCGCTTCTTGAGCGAAACCTCATCTACACGGCTGTGACACGGGCTAAAAAACTTGTGATGATTATCGGTGACCCACAGGCACTCGCTATGGCCATCGGCAACAAACGCTCTTCGCAGAGGCTGACCGGCCTTGCCGCTCTGCTTGCTGAAGGAATGGACGATCACCTGCGCCCGTAATCATCCGGCTTTTTTATTATATTGCGTGCCATTCGCTCCATTTGAGTGCAAGCCGTCCGGTATTTCCGAAATCATTAGCGCTGTTTTATGAAGATCGTGAAGACATTGAATCTGGTACGTCTCTGTATGTTCCAGATGGGTTTCGGCCTCATGCTCGGCTTCATTCAGGATATCCTGAATCGGGTCATGATCAAGGAGCTCCTTCTGCCGGCAACTATCGCGTTAGGGCTTATCAGCCTCAAGGAGCTTCTGGCCATTTTCGGCGTAAAGGTGTGGATCGGTAACATGTCGGATCGGTTCAGCGTTTTTGGTTACCACAGGACACCCTACATTCTTCTCGGGCTGTTGAGCTGCGTTGTTGCTTTCGTGCTTTCACCAGCGGCGGCTTATGAAGTGAAGGTAGGTGGTACAGCCTTCTCAGAGATGCTGCCTGCTCTCTTGACTGATATCGGTTTGTGGAAGCTCGCCCTTATTTTCCTTCTGTTCGGTTTCGGTCTGCAGGTCGCGACCACGGCCTATTACGCACTGATTGCCGATGTGGTGCCTGAAGAACATATTGGCAAGATAACCGGAGCGAGTTGGACCCTTATGGTTCTGACAGCTATTATTTCGAACTGGAACATCGGCAATTATTTGACGGTTTTTACTCCTGAACGGCTGACGCAGGTGGCTGAAATCGGCGGTCTCATCACACTCTGTTTCGGGCTTGTGGCCGTTCTCGGTGTTGAAAACCGCAATGCGGACGCTGCTCAAGGCAAGGGAAAGCACAGTATCAGCTTTGCCCAGTCGGTTCGTCTGCTCTCTTCATCTCCGAGGACGCTGCAGTTCGCCTTTTACATTTTTATCTCCATTTTTGCGCTCTTCGCAAACGAAGTTGTCATGGACCCTTTTGGTGCGGAAGTTTTCGGGATGAAGGTTTCAGAAACGACCAAGCTGTTCAAGCCGATGATGGGCGGCACCCAGCTCATTTTCATGCTCGCTACAGGTTTTCTGCTTTCACGGATTGGGTTCAAGTGGGGTGCCTATTTCGGCAATACGTTCAGTGCTATCGGATTCGCCGTCATCATTGTCGCAGGTTTCATGCATGACCAGTCATTGCTTCGCGTCGGTCTTGTTGTGACTGGTATGGGTCTTGGTGCGGCAAGCGTTTCCAACATCTCAATGATGATGAACATGACGGCGGGTCGCAGCGGCATCTATATCGGCCTTTGGGGTACGGCGCAGAGTCTTGCTATCTTTATCGGTCATTCCGGAGCTGGTGTTATCCGCGATGTAATCTATACCCTGTCCGGCAACCACATGTTGGCCTATGCCGTCATCTTTGTTATTGAGATCATTGCCTTTACTGCATCAAGCCTCTTGCTGCCCCATATTTCCAAGGAGGCTTTTGAGGCTGAGAGCGAGGCGAAGATGGCTGAACTTGACCCTGATATTTTTGGTTTAAATTGCTTGATGTTTCGAAAAGTATACATTATATCGAAGTTAAGATTGCCGAATTGATATTTGAATATTAGGTGATAAGTAATGCATGAAGATGCTGATGTTTCTATGAAATACGTTTTTGGGCCACTCTCATCAAAACGGCTTGGCCAGTCACTCGGTGTAGACTTGCTCCCGCCGAAAAGCTGTACCTGGAACTGTGTGTATTGCCAGTTGGGAAAGACAAAAAAGTTCGCTACCGAAAGGCAGGAGTTTTTCCCTCGTGAGGAGATTCTTGGTGAAATCCGGGAGGCTCTTGCAATCAACAAGGGTATCGACTGGATCACCTTTGTCGGCTCCGGTGAAACCATGCTCTACAAGGGGATTGGCTGGCTGATAGCAGAGGTGAAAAAGCTCACCACAACTCCTGTTGCAGTGATTACCAACGGTTCACTGCTCTTTATGCCAGAGGTGCGAGAAGAGCTGCTTCAGGCCGATGCGGTGCTTCCGTCGCTCAATGCCGGTTCGGAAGCCTTGCATAGGCAAATCGGTCGTCCTGCCGAAGGGTTGACCTACCGCCAGCATCTTGAGGGGCTTGTGGCATTTCGCAAAGAGTACAAAGGGCGGCTCTGGATTGAGGTGATGCTGCTTGGCGGTATTAATGACTCTGCTGAAGCGCTTCGTGAACTTGCTGCCGTGTTGAAAGAGATCAACCCTGATATGGTGCACCTTGTGCTGCCAACCCGGCCAGCTCCCGAGCAGGAGGTGCATCTGCCCTCCCAAGAGCGTATTGAGCGGGCTATCGAAATTCTTTCGGAGGTTACGACCGTTGTAAATCCCCTTAAAGGCAATATGGATCTTCGTAGTGCTCCTGATTTACTGGAAGCGGTTACAGCCATTGTTTATCGCCACCCGGTGCAGCAGCGCGAGTTGCAGAAAGCCATTGCAGACACCTTTTCCGGTGAGAGTGATAAAGCTTCCGAGGTCATGCAAAAGATGCTTGCTACAGGCCGCTTTAAACTGGTTGAGCATGGAGGGGAAGCCTACTGGGTGATGGTGGAACCAAGTGGCCTCAGCAGTGAGCCTCCCCTACAGGAAAGGTGAGCGAAAAGGTTGTGCCCCTGTTGGTTTCGCTGGTGACGCCTACCTTGATGTGTTGCAGGTCGGCAAGTTTTTTGACGATTGAGAGGCCCAGACCAAACCCTCCAGTACCTGAGTTTCTCGATTCATCGACACGGTAAAAACGCTCAAAAATGGCATTCAGTTTTTCTGCCGGAATTCCGATTCCCTGATCGTTGATGGTGCAAATAGTTGCGTTGGCATTGCGTTGTATGGCGACGGTTATTGAGGAGCCGGTTGCTGAGTATTTGATGGCATTGGAGAGAATGTTTTCGAAGATCATATCAAGCATTCCCGGGTCGGCGGCAATTCTGGCGTGCTCTTTTTGATCAAGGGTGATCGAAATATCTTTTGTGCTTGCAGATGATTGCATTCTCTCAATGATACTTTCAAGATGTTGTGAAAGCTCTACAGTCTCAATATGTGGCTGCATCTTGCAGCTTTCATGACGGGCAATCATGAGTAACTGGTCGATCAGTCGCGCCATGCGGTTTAACTCCTTCAGGCAGAACTGGATCCTTGTTTCATAGTGCTCCCTCTCGCGCGGCTTGCGAACCAGCACTTCAAGGGTTCCTTTGACGATGGCCAGAGGTGTTTTTAACTCGTGCGAAGCGTTGGCGGTAAAGTGTTTTTCACGTTCAAAAGCATCCTGCATTCTGTCGAGCAGCGCATTGAAGGTTGCTGAGAGGCGATAGAGTTCGTCATGATGATAGGGAAGCGGGATGCGCTGATCGAGATGTGCCTGTGTCATTTTTTCGGCTGTCGCAATAGCCTTTTCAATGGGGCGTATGCTTTTTCCAGCAATGAGGCGAGTCATCATAAAGAGCGTCAGAATGATGACCGGAAATGAAAAGAAAAATATATCGTGCAGGTCGCGCAGCACGATCATGGCATTTTTCAGGGGAACGGCAACAATAAGGTAGCCGTGGGTTACCCCCTTGTTATCGACAAGAGGTACCTGAGCCTGCCTTACCATTGAGCCACCAAAGCTGCTGTTAAAGTAGGATTTTCCGGTCTGTTTCGGATTAAACGCAAGGACGCACCATGAAAGACTGGATGATTTGTTGATAACTTGTCCGGCACTGTCGACCAACTGGATAAATTCAGTATCAATATTTACCTTTTTTTTCTTCATCGAATCATTGTCGTTGTCATTGTCGCCAGCATCAATATCGCGGTTCCGGAAGCTCTCAAATCCTTTAAAATCGTGGGTTGATATATTTGCGTCTGAAAGGATTTCTGAAACCTCTTTTGTTATCTCCTCATCAAATTGTCTGTAGACAATGCGCTCAACGGTGACGTAGATGGTCGCAAAGACAAGGGCGATTAAAAACGCTGTCGTGATGGTATAATAGAATGCAATGCGGTTTCGCAAACTCATGACCGACCACTCTTTAGGGAAAGAGTGGCTCTTTTTGACAGAATTTTTTACGGTCATCATTATGAGATGCCTGGTTCACGGACGATATAGCCAACTCCACGGATGGTTTGAATGATGTTGCCACATCCTGCGGCTTCAAGTTTTCTGCGCAGAAAGGTGATGTAGACATCAATTACCGAGGTGTCGGAATCAAAATGAATATCCCAGACATGTTCAATGATCCGGCTTCTGGTACATACCCGGTCTTTATTGCGTACAAGATATTCAAGCAGGGCAAATTCCTTTGGTGTGAGGGTGATTTCACTTGACGCACAGAATACCTGATGGGTTACCGGGTTTATGGTGAGGGTTCCTGCGCTTAATGAGTCGTCATTGCTCGCTTTATTTCGGAGCTGCACCCGGATGCGTGCGAGCAGCTCTTCAAACTCAAAGGGTTTTTTTATGTAATCATTGGCTCCTGCATCAAGACCAAACACCACATCTTCAAGGGTATCTTTGGCTGTCAGAAAGAGTATTGGAACGGTGTTTCCGGCTTTGCGCACCTGTCGGCAGACCTCAATGCCACTTAGCGCAGGAATCATCCAGTCAACGATGAGCAGGTCATACTCGTTGATCAGAGCCATGTCGAGCCCGCTTTTGCCGTCGTAGGCAACATCGACGGCAAAGTACTCTTCTTCAAGTCCATCGCGGAGGAATCCGGCTATTCCCGGCTCATCTTCAATAATAAGAAGTCTCATGTGCTGAATTGTTTTGCAATATTAATCGTTGTCACCATCTTTTGTTTCGGTTCCCTTGCCTTGAGCCAGCACGGCACCGAGAACTGCTCGTTCACTTTTCCCGTTGTTGCCAGCAATTTCCTGGATGGTTAATAAGGTATTCTTGACCATGATACCGCTTTTTTCGAGTTGTTCAATGAGAAGTTTCGGCGTGGTTTTTGTAACCAGCGCAACGGTTTCGAGCGATGATGATTCAAGGAGTTGTGCGGCGACTTTTCCTGTATTCTCTTTTCCTCCGCCTTCTTCCTCTTCGCCGAAGATGGGCAGAAGGGAGGCAACGGTGACGATGAGTGCTGCGCCAATGATTCCCAATGCGGGTTTTTTTGAGAAATAGCAGGTGAACTGTTTCCAGTTTGAGCTGAGGTGAAGAAGAACTCCAGCAACAAGAAGCCAGCTCAGCCACTTGTGAACGGGCTCTATAATGCCAATTTCCAAATCAAAAAAAATCAGAAGTCCGGTGACTGCGGAAATGGTAAATGCCCCGACGGCAAGAGGGGTTGCCCAGGATTTAAGAGATTGCGCCATGGTGTCGTTAATGGTTTTGTAAGTCGTTGTCAAGTCTATTTTTTATTCTAAACAGTTTATAATGTATCCTCTCTTTTCTTAAAGGAGTCTGAGCGAAAGCTTAAGTTTTGCTTAAAATCAGGCGTGGTTTTTGTCGTTTTCTTTGCGTATTCCGGAAGGTTATGAAAAAACTGCTTTTGAAATGAGTCGATATATGCGCAATTTCGTTATATGGCGCGGGGCTATCGATTATTGACATCACTCTCTTGACACTCTACCTATGCATTTTGATCATGATACGCTACGGATCCGGGAAGGCGAGCGGGTCAATCTTGATAGGCGTCCGACGCTTGTTGATCCGGTCTATCATTCGAAAAAAGAGTATAAAGAGCTGCTTGCCGATCATGTTGCGCAGTTGAGCAAATTGCAGCAGGTGCATTATGCCGATAACCGCTACGCCTTGTTGCTTATTTTTCAGGCGATGGACGCGGCTGGTAAAGATGGTGTCATTCGTCATGTGATGTCGGGAGTGAACCCGCAGGGGTGCCAGGTCTTCAGTTTCAAGCACCCTTCAGCGCAGGAGCTGGATCACGATTTTCTCTGGAGAAGTAATTGTTCTCTTCCGTCACGGGGTCATATTGGTATCTTTAACCGCTCCTATTACGAGGAGGTGCTTATTGTTCGAGTGCATCCCGAAATACTTGCAGGGCAGGGTATTCCGGATGAGTTGACCAATGGAAAAAAGGTGTGGGAAGAGCGTTATCAGTCGATTGTTGATATGGAGAATCATCTCTATCGTAATGGGACAAGGATTGTCAAGTTTTTTCTTCACCTCTCGAAAGGGGAGCAGCGGAAACGGTTTCTCGATCGGATAGATGCTCCGGCAAAGAACTGGAAATTCAGCGTGGCTGATATTGAAGAGCGCAAATACTGGACACAATATATGCGTGCTTATGAAGCCTGTCTCGGCGCAACAAGCAGCAAACATGCTCCCTGGTACGTTGTTCCGGCCGACGACAAACAGAATGCCCGGTTGATTGTGTCACAAATTATTTTTCATACCCTCAGCTCTTTCGGTTTGTCCTATCCGAAAGCCTCTGTGCAGCGTCACAAGGAGCTGGCTGATATTCGCAAGCGGCTGATGGAGGAGGGTGGTTGAAAGCCTTTTGTCAGATTCTGACAGGGATTCCTCTCTCCCGCAGGTACTCCTTTGCTTCAAGGATTGAGTGTTGCCGGAAGTGGAAGATTGATGCGGCAAGCGCTGCGTCAGCGTGCCCTTTGGTAAATCCGTCATAAAGGTGTTCGAGATTACCCGCTCCTCCGGATGCGATGACAGGAATATGTACGGAGGTCGATACTTTGCTGAGAATGTCATTGTCATACCCCTCCTTCGTGCCGTCACGATCCATGCTGGTCAGAAGAATTTCACCGGCACCAAGTTTCTGTACCTTATGAGCCCATTCGAGTGCTTCATAGCATGTTGGATTTTTCCCTGAATGGGTGTAGACGAGGTAGTCATCTCCTGTTTTCTTGATATCGATGGCTACTACAACGGCCTGCGAGCCATATTTTTCGGCAATTCTTGAAATCAGGAAGGGGTCGTTGACCGCTGCGGTATTGACTGAAACCTTGTCAGCACCATGCAGAAAGACCTCTCTGGCCCGTTCGACCGAACTGATCCCGCCACCGACCGTGAGGGGAATAAAGATTTCTCCAGAGACTTTCAGTACCTCTTCAAGTGTCGTTCTGCGTGACTCAAGTGATGCTGAAATATCCAGAAAAACAAGTTCATCCGCCAGTTCATTATTGTAGAAGCGTGCCTGCTCAAGAATGGAGCCCGCATCCCTCAACCCTTCAAAGTTTATTCCTTTTACCACCCTGCCGTCGCGAACATCGAGACAGGGTATGATTCGCTTGGCTAACATTGATCGTAGAGAGCTGAAAACGCATTGATGAAAATCGTGACACAAGAAATCAATAAAGTTCGAACTCTGCAACAATATTTTTCATCTGTCCGGCACTCTGTGCATTTTTCTGAATGTCAAAAAGAGCAATAAGGCGATGGTCAGTCTTGTGATGATGTTCAGTTCGGAACCGGTTTCCTTCAAGAACGACTTTTATACCTTTCACCGGTGCGAGGGATGATGGCGAATTGTTCAAAATAATGTTTGTTGAGTACTCTGGGAAGTGACTATATTTGCTTGGGAGGTACTTTCAGGCTCACCTGCGGGTGGAGCGTCGCGATATGTTTAATTGAGCTGAGAAGTGATTACCGGCAGCGGTGGTGTGGAGATGACTATACCAATGGTTGATGTTTAAGATGTTTTAATGGTATATTTTAATAAAGTTTAGTTTTTTGTCAACCGAAATCCGAGTGAAATGGTAATAAAATCAAATCCACAAGTGATTTATTGCGGAGGTCCTGGTGATATTGCAGGAACAATGCGGAGTTGGCGATCTGGCAAGCATGACGCATCAGAGCTCTCTGAGACGTATTCGGGTCAGTTTTTTGATCAAGTCGGTGCTCGGGGCCTTTCAGCATTAGTGATTTCTACCCATGCGCGTAAAGAGTTATTGGTTGAAGGTCTTATCACGATAGAGCACCGTCCAAACAAGGCATACGGTAAATCAGGTCTTGCTTATAAACTGCACTATCTCTCGCATTGGTTGGGTGTTATTGGCACTATAGTGCGCCATCGTCCGCTTGTAATTCTTGTTGCTGATTGTGAACATTGGTGGTTACTGACAATTCCGGCCATGTTTGGTATTAAAGTTATTACTGATTTGCAGTGTACCTTTTGGCCACGTGGTTATCGATCTACTGCACTGTATGAGCGTATTCTTCAGGGGCTGAATGGCTGGTTTTGGAAAAAAATTCCAATTGCCACTATTTGTATCTCACCGGAGTGCGAGCGGCAGGTGCATGAGATGGTTGGCGGTCAGGTCAGTGGCTCTCTGTTGCAGGCGCGCAGTTCTTATCAGCGGGCTCATTTTGCAGAGATTCTCCCCCCTGTCTGGGATGCGGGATCTTTCAGGGTAATGTACGCAGGACGCGCAGAGCGCAACAAGGGTGTTTTTGATCTGCTTGATGTGATGGCGGGTTTGCATGCCGATAGCCAATGCAAGGTATCTCTTGAGATTTGTGGTGGTGGAACAGCGCTGGGTGAACTCAAGGCCGAGTGTGCTCGACGTGGACTGGATGGCTTTATTCGCATACTTGGCCAGTTAAACAGTGCAGAGATGCGTGCTGCCTATGATCGCTCTCATTTGGTTATAGTCCCGACAACGTCTGGTTTTCCTGAGGGTTTGACTCGTGTTGTGGTTGAAGGAGTATTATCGGGTCGCCCGGTAGTTGCAACTACTGTATGTAATGCAATTGATGTTTTGCCATGTTCGGTAATCACGGTCGAATGTGGTGACAAGCAAGCGATGGTTGCGGCCATTAAGCGTCTGGCGAACGATAAGAATTACTATGAATCGATGCGCGTAAGCTGTGCTGCTGAGGCTGAGCAGTTTTATGATCGCCAGCAGAGTTGGGGTGCTGCTCTTGGGCGTGCGTTTGATTTGGTTTTCAAATAATGTAACATATTTTTTTTATATTAGTTAAAATTTGGATTATGTGTAATTAATTTTTTTTAGCAGCAGTAATCCCGTGAAATGGCAATTCAATTAAACCCGCAAGTGATTTATTGCGGAGGTCCTGGTGATATTGTAGGAACAATGCGTTGTTGGCTATCTGGCAAGCATGATTTATCAGAGGTTTCTTGTACCTATTCGGGTCAGTTTTTCGATCAAATCAGCGAGCGAGGTATTTCAGCATTAGTGATTTCTACCCATGCGAGCAAAGAAGTATTGGTTGGAGACCCTATCACGGTCGAGCATCGGCCAAATAAAGCTGCAGGCAGGTTAGGTGTTGCTTATAAAATAGCCGATATGTTGCATTGGCTGGGTGTTATTGGTACTACACTGCGTTATCGTCCGATTGTAATGCTTGTTGCAGATTGTGAGCATTGGTGGTTATTATCAATTCCGGCCATGTTTGGTATTAAAGTTATTATTGATTTGCATTGTAGTTTTTGGCCGCGTGGTTATCGACCTACTGCACTGTATGATCGTATTCTGCAGGGCTTGAACGGCTGGTTTTGGAGGAAATTTCCGATTGCTACCATTTGTATCTCACCGGAGTGCGAGCGGCAGGTATATGAGATAGCTGGTGGTCAGGTCAGAGGCTCTCTGTTGCAGGCGCGTAGCTCTTACCAGTTGGATCATTTTGCACAGATACTCCCTCCTGTTTGGGATGCTGGATCTTTCAGGGTAATGTTCGCTGGACGCATAGAGCGCAACAAGGGAGTATTTGATTTGCTTGATGTGATGGCAGCTCTGCAAGTCGATGGTCAGAGCAAAATAGTTCTTGAGATTTGTGGTAGCGGAACAGCGCTGATTGAATTCAAGGCGGAGTGTGCTCGACGTGGACTTGATGGCTGTATTCTGATACGTGGCCAGTTGAACAGTTCTGGTATGCGTGCGGCTTATGATCGCTCTCATTTGGTTATCGTTCCGACAACGGCTGATTTTTCTGAAGGTTTGAATCGTGTGGTGGTTGAAGGTGTCTTGTCCGGGCGCCCGGTAGTTGCAACCATCGTATGTAATGCAATTGATGTATTCCAACGTTCGGTAATAACTGTCGAATGTGGTGACAAGCCGGCAATGGTTGCGGCCATAAGGCATCTTGCCAGCGATAAAAATTACTATGAGTCGATCTGCGAAAGCTGCGCTGCTGAGGCTGAGCAGTTTTATGATTATCAGCAGAGCTGGGGTGCCGCTCTTGGGCGTGCATTTGATTTGGTTTGGATTTGAAGTGATGTACAATGTCAAGAGAACTTTTGATATATACTATGGAATCACCTCTTATGGAGCGCTTGTATGATGTATTAGTGATTCATATATTAACTGTAAGTTGGAGAATTGTGAGTAAGCTTCAGCGCAAAACAATACCACGATAATATTAAATATATTTGATTTCGTGTCATATTGTAATAGCAACTTTTGTATTTGTCTTTGTGCTGGTTTTATATTGGTAAAAGTATAAACTATACCATACCCTAAAATTAAACCCGCCAATATATCACTTGGATAGTGCGCTCCCAGAGAAACCCGGCTGAGTCCAACTGCTAGTGCAGTCCAGGTAAAGCAAAGTGCTCCAATTTTATTATTTTGAATATAGATGATTGAGGAAATGGCAAAATAAAGTGTTGCAGTATCGCTTGGTAGTGAATAAATTCTTTTGCCAAAAGCTGTTGATGGCCATTCTACTACTTTCGGAAGATTTAATGACTGGTCAAATAATGGACGTATGTGGATATGTAAATGAGTTTGGCTGTATACTGATATTGTTACGCTTAAAAAAACGCCAATATAGCCTAAAATAATTTTGCTTTTATTGAGTGAAGATGTTTGAGAAAGCGATACAAATGCAAGAGCAGCAAATACAGGGATGCCAGGAAAAAGTGCGTTGCTTATAAATATTCTTGCTATGTGATAGCAAAAACCATAGTCTATTACAAGACCGTTAAGCAATTTTAGCAACTGTAAATCAATATCCAATTGATCTGGAATGAGTAAAGATTAAATATTTAGGGTTGCAAAAAATGTCGTAGAACATCAGTAACCATTTGCTCAATAGTTCGAAGTATATGTTATTTTTTAATTAAATCAAAATTTTTATCGATTTTATACCCGTTGAATCAAAAGGAAGTTCTGTCATAGTCCAGATTGGAATTTACTCTATCATGTCCAGTGAAGAGCCCATTTTGGAAAACAGGCCCAATATTTGATCTTTTTTCCATAGATACAGGGCCCATAAAATTACAAACAACTCAAGAAAACCTTTATCCCATGGAATGTAGTGAGCAAGGGTAAACGGCTCATTCATATCTGCAAATGGAGCGAGGATGTATATAGAGCCAGCAATGGTGTCGAGCAGGGTATGAATCAATCCATTGAACGTAAAGATAAAAGCGAAAGCCGTAGTTTTTCCGCGATTAAAGTCAAGAAGCAGCGCGAGGAGCGACAAAAACAACAGCACCAGCCAGACAAAGGGAAAGTGAGTATAGTATTGGTGGTGGTGATGTTTTCCATGCTCGGCAACATTATAGATAAAATCAAGGTCAGGAGCAATTGCACCGAACATACCCCAGCTTATAAACGTTTTAGTTGTCAGGTTCCTTTTTTCAAACTTTTTAATAAAGAGTTTTGAAGCAATATAACCGGCAGGCAGATGTGCGTAATTCATTTTTTTCTATTAATACTATGTTAGTCTGCTCATATTCCTGGAACAGGATTGAGCGTGTTTGTCAGGTTCATTTTATGTTTATTACTTCAGTTATAGCCATATCCAGGGTGCTACACGGCGGACTACACGACGTAACCCGTTCTTGTAACGGTAGGATGTATTTTGATAATCAACATTGAGCCGACCACCAAACCCCGCGATATTGGGTTGAATACGAAATCTCGGAACAATACCGGACGTCTTATCTGCTGCATTTAACATTTTATAAAAAAACTGCTCAGGACTTCCGGTAAGCTCGGTTTTTAAAAGCTCGAAGCGGTCTCGTATATAAAGCTCATAGCCTGTTTTTGACCAGGAAAAAACGCGAAGATCCATCCATTCGTTGGCTCCAAATTGATTCCCTATCATGGGGACATGGCGTAGATCACAGTAAATATTATAGTCTAATGGGGCCGTATTAATTAATTGGCATAAATTGAGCACACGAAGACGTCCAGTGACCTTCCAAACCAAATCTTCAGGGCTTAAAAGAGTAGAATGAGCGATTCCGTAATCAATCAGCTTAAATTCTCCATATCCCTTGCCAAACTCTGGTGGATGATTGTTTCCCTGAAACTTGATGAGTTCAACCGTTTTCCTGTGTAGTGTTTCACTTGCGACAGCTTCCAATGCAGAAAGATCAGAGTCAGAGTTATCAATAAAAATTATTTTTTTTAATATATGATCAGGTATCGTCAAATAAAATCGAAGAGCCTCACAGTAATCCGCAAGTCTTAATTTAGCATCATTTCTGGCTAACTCAGGAGCATTAGATGGTGGTGCTATTGTAGCAGTCATAAGAAGAGCGACCGGTCTATTTGAATTTTCTTTTCTACTCATCATATCTTTTTATTTCTCCCTCATGATCGTTCAATAAGCAAAAATTATATTTATTGCCATGGTAAGGCAGGATGCGACTCTTTTAAGCTTGGACCTTAATCATGCGTGATCTCACCTTAAAAACAGCTTTGTTTGATTGTAAATTGAGTCTCATACTCTAATACTCACTTCTTGGGCTTGCATAATAAATCTCTGTTTCTGATTATAGAATCATAGGAGAGCTGTTAGGAAATCGTTGGTTAAATCAGCGGCGGCGTCTATTGACAATCTGTTTGCAAAATTTATATATGCAGCCTTGGCTTGAGTTTCTCTTTTTTCCGGATTATCGAGTAATTTATTCAGCTCTTCGGCCCAAACTTGTGGATCATTACTTACAAGTCCGGTATCTGATTGAAAAAATAGTTCATGATCAGCTTCATTGCTGCAAATTACAGGCACCTGTGCATCAAGGTATCCTAATATCTTTCCAAATGACTTGCCGCGTGAAAACGGGCTTTGTGCAACAATGGGAGAAAGCCCAACCGCAACTTCGCGAAGAGACTCAAGAAATTTATTGTATTCCATTGGTGCAAGAAATTCCAGCTTGATTTCAGGTCGGTCAAGACCGGCAAGTTCTTCAGAAGATGGTCTGATCTTGCAGCCGTAGAGACGAAAATACAGCGGCTGTTGACGTATTGCAATAAGCCGATTCATTACGTCTGAAACAAAGGACATTTCAGCAGGATATTGCGTCGGAGCAGCCTGAGCCCATGTAATAATTGGGGCTCTGTTTATATGGGGGATGTGAGGGGTAGAGCTGCGTGGCGTTCCTGTCCAAATGATGGCTACACGGGGAGCGAACTGACTTGCCCATTTTGCAATGTAGCGGCTCCCGGCAATAACACCTACGCTCTCTCGAGCCAATACCTCAAGATGTTCACCTAAATCAGGGTCATGAAAATCAGCATCATCGAGATCTAAAATATATCGAAACCCTTTAAAGTATTGTGACCGGTTTAAAATATGACGAGCACCTTGAACAACGATCAATTGAGGGTTAAAATGTTTAAATACTCGACGACGTTGATGTAAATCTAATTGTTTGGGCACAACTAATGTCCCCCAACTTTTTTTATCAAGCGCTGATGCAATATTGAATATTCGCAACAGACTGGAGCCTGCTCGTATATCGCTGGGCAAAAAAGCTACACGAGGGTACTTGTTGGCTCTTAATATTTGGCCGTGGGTCAGAATTTCACGAGTAATGTGTCCTACAGTACTTCGGATGGTATGATGATTAAAAAATGTCATGTTATATCCGGTTAGCATTGACTGAGCTGTATTTTTTGTTTATCAGGAACTTGATTGTCAAGTCCGGTAAAACAATTGTATAAACTTCTTTTTATAGATATTAGATAAATTTTTTTATTGAGTTACCAAGTTTATATAAGTGCTCAAAATCATCGGTTAATAACTGTGGAATTGGTAAATTCATAATTTTACAAAAGAGCTCTATTCTGTAACGCCAGTCGTGATTGGTGATGGTGTGATAAATATTGCTATACCGTTGTTCCTCAAGACTGTCATTTACTGACAATAGCTTAATGAGCTCATCACTTGCTATCTCAGGATTTTCAGATAACTCAATTGTTGCTTTTGGCCAAAACAGCATCTCCTCTGCCATACGGGATACTGGTCTACGCCCAGCAACAATACATCCAGAAAGAAGTGATTCCAGCCATCTGCTTGTTACCATCATGGATCGTGGACGGTTCCCTTCTGGCTCAACCAAAAGATGAAACGCGAGGGAGATTCGTGTACGGTGCAATAATTTAAAGAGCATACTACGCTCAAGATGGACAGATGGACCGGCTATATTGCCAAGGGGGGAGTGAAGGTAAAGATAGGGTGTTTTAGCGGTGTGGAATTGTAGGGAAAATTGGTTGTGATAACTTGCTGGTGTTCTGCCAAAGCTCATAATATCAATCTCTCTAATCCTGTATTCTCTGGGTGCCCATGTTAAGCAGTCCGTCCCCTGATATAGTTGATGAACAGTAATGTCGAATTGAGATTTAGGAAAGTCAATATCGTCATAAGCGGTAACTGTTATAGCATCAAAAAGAGAAGTTTCCTTGGGAAATCCTTTTTTAAAATACGAATCGGTTACAAATCCATAGATTTTATCAAATTTTTTGCGACATCCCGATATTGAATTTATCAAACCAAGGTCGCCAGGTCCTCTCGCTACAACAATAAGAACATCACCACCACTTGTGTGTAAAGGCTCATAGCTATAATGCTTGCTTCGGATTAAGTTGATTGGCCATTTGTCTGGAATCAGCTTTGGTGATAGTATTTCTGCTTTAAAATAGAGTGAAAAAAGTTCTGCTAACTCATCAATAGCTACCCATCCGGCATGAGGAGATGAAAGTCCAGCATAAAGTACAGATGTCTTCATAATATGAGCAATTACAAAAGGGACGCAAGACTGGGACCGAGATATTTTAACTTTGACGGCTTAAAAGTAGAGTATAAATATTTTTAATAGCACGAGCCTTCGCACTCCATGAAAAATCTTTGGCCCGTTGTATGGCTTGTATTGACATCTCATGGCGCAGGGCATTATTTTGAACCAGGTTTGTTATACATTCTTTTAATTCTTTAACTACAAAATCCCTTGAAACAGGGTCAATTTTAAAACCGGTCTCTGTAGTAACATATTCTGCAATCCCGCCATTATTAATCACAATGCAAGGCAGGCCGTTTGCCATAGCCTCTAATACTACAGCGCCTCCAAATTCACGGACTGAGGGAAAACAGAAAAGATCACTATTTCTGTAATAGTTCACAGTTGCCTGCTGCTCTACCCATCCGGTAAAATGTATTTTTTCGTCAAGATGTATTGTATTAACCTGATGTTGCAGGGTGTTTCGTTCAGGTCCATCCCCAACAATAGTCAGTTTTATTTTATCCAGTATCGATTGCTCCAGTTTACTTATGGCTTCGATGAGAATATCGGCACCTTTGTAAGGTACAAGTCGTCCAACAAAGAGAAGATTGATTTTTGTAGTATTGCTTCTATTAATTTTATTGACTTTCGCGTCGTTGTTTATAAATGATTCATCAATTCCGTTTTCATAAAATAACTCGATATTTTCATTTTTAATATCAAAGAGACTTTTTATAAGGTTCATGGTATATGTAGAGCCCGAAAGGATATAGTTGGCTTTTTCATAAGTCTCTCTATAGCCAGGAATGATGTATCGTCCTATAAGGCGCAGAAAGTTGAAATATGAGAACTCTTGACGTGCTACAGCTTGAAATCCTTTTGGAAAAGGTACGCCGCCATTTACCGGTCCAAGAATAAATGGTGTTTTTTTACATGCCCTGATAGCTTTTACCGGGTAGCGAGGAAGAATGGGGGTAAGGGCGTGGACAATATCGTACTGGCCATCAAAAATTAATTTATTAAACTTTGAGTAGACCTTATGATTAAACTCCGCATAAATTGGATAGGTGAGAGCATTGTATAATGGCCAAATAATCTTGCCCTTTATTTTGCTGACTTTTTCAGCGATATTATAATACCTCGTTATGAATTTACTTTCGGTGATGTATACAATATCTCTCTCAGGGTGAGCTTTTTCCAAAGCGGTTTTGTTCCTCTCATGAGTGACAAGCGTTGTGTCTACGAGCAGGCTGATGTGTTTATAGAATGAGTATCCCACAAGAGGTACTGATGGCCACTCGGGATTACATTGCTCTATAATTAACAAAACTTTTAATTTTGCCATGACTTTTGTTTGTTATACTTGATCTTGAAGTATCTATAATGCTTTAAATTAGACGCGATTTGAACTTGATCGTATAATTTTATTTTATTTTATATTTATTTATAAGTTTGCGTCCAAATTCGAGTCCCGGTATTTCGATATATCTATAAGTGAGATTTGAACAATACACTACTATAGCAAGGGTGAAAAGTATGCTGAGATTATTAACAAAAGTATTGCCAAAATTAATCATCTTTATGCCGTGGTCAAGAGGTGTAACAAGCTTCAAGTGAAGGGCTTTTTCAGCTACAGTATATACTGTTAGTATTATAAGCAATATTGATGCGTGAGTCATGTAAATGGAATATGATAACGTTCCAATTTTTTTAAAGATATTTGTAGTCAAAAACTTTGAAAGAAGTCCTTTTTCGTATGCAAAAACATAAATTGATGCTGAGAACAAGAAAATCAAGACTAAGCTTTTGTTGCTGATATCTGATGCTATAACAAATATTAGAACTATAAAAAGCACACATTCACTCATGGAATAGATGAAAGGCTTTAATTGTATGTTTTTATATGTCTTGTTGTACAGGAAATATGTCGTAGCACCTGCAAAAAATCCTGATAAACCTCTTGGCACACTGCTTGAAATAATATGATCAGCAGTTAAGTAATTGTTGATAAAGAGGAACGTTGCTGCGGCAGCAATGCCGAGCCATAAGAGATATCTGAATACACCCTTGAATATGAGCGTACCATAAAAAATAAAGTACATATAAAACTCTATTGAGATGCTCCATGAAGGGAAATTAAAGCTTAGAGCATTTGTATATGTTGTCCATGACTGTAGTAGTAGTAAATTCGCTATTATTTGTGCAGGATCTGTCTCCCCGGTGAAAGGCATTCTGTTAAAGTTTATCCCGTATGTAAATGCGGTCATTTTGAATATTTCAATAATGATTACAACTAAGAGTGTCGCTATATGTAATGGGAAGATCCTGAATGTTCTGGATATTCCAAAACGTCCGAATGATAGTTTTTTGTTAAATGCATAGCCATGGGTTATAACAAATCCGCTCAGTACAAAGAAAAAATCAACAAATAAATTGCTATTTCTGAAAAATGGTATTTCCGTTAAACTGTTTAAATAATGCGTATGAAAAACAACAACGCATAAAGCAAATATTCCGCGAAAACTATCAAGGACCGTAAATCTTTTTTTTTTGGTTTCCTGAGGGGGATTCATTTTTGTTATTTCCATTATTATTTATGCGCTGTAATTCATCTGCTTATGAAATTGTTTATTTTCCCCTTGTCGTTCTGACTCAGTCATTGGTTCCATTACATAGAGCGGCACTGTTGCAAGGTTGTGCCAGGTGCAGAGTATTGCTTTTCGTTGAATCTCGATATAGCATTTCCTGACAGTTGGAATGATTCAGCCATCCTGAGAGGGTTGAAGTCTTTGAAGTCGGCATCAATAAGTGCTGTCCGCCATCCTGCAAGCGGGTTGAGATATGAGGCTATTGTGCTCATAAAAAGAGATCCTGCAAGCAGGGCAAGTAGAATAAGCCAGCTTTTAATGAGAAATGCAATGAGCATTATCATTGCTCTGCTGCCTGTTTAAGTAAATCGACCATTTTGAGGTTGTTCTTGTGCTGGTTGTAGTTCGCTTTTACTTTTTTTCGTCCTGCTTTTCCAAATTGCAGTCGTAATTCTGGATGATTGAGCAGGGTCAGCATTTGATTTGCAAGGCTTTCTGCATCTCCAGGCGTTGCAAGCAGGCCGTCCTGACCGTGTTCGATAAGTTCAGGTATACCGGTGATTCTGGTGGATATGACGGGGATCTCCTTTGCCATCGCTTCCATCAGCACCACCGGAACACCCTCAGCAAAACTTGCAAGCACAAAGAGATCGGCCTTGTCATACTGCATGCGCACCTTGTCCTGGCCAAGTACTCCGGTAAAGGTGACCATCTCCTTGAGGTTATTTTTAGCGACAAATATTTCAAGGGCTGATCGGTCTGGTCCGTCACCGATCATTGCGAGATGAAACTGGACTCCTTTGTTTTTAAGCAGCAAACAAGCTTCAAGCAGGATGTGCTGTCCTTTTGCCGGTACCAGTCTTCCGACACAGATAATGTTGGGTACTTTGTTGCCAGGATCTGGTCTCACGTCATAAAGGTCAGGATCCACACCGCAACGCACAATGTGTTGCCGGTTCCAACTCCCGGAATCACTGATCCGCATGATTTGGCTTCTGCAGTAGTGGCTTATACAGCGTACAAAACTTGCCTTTTCGATCTTTTCGGCAAGCAAGGCTGAATCGACGGCATAAAAAATATCAGGACCATGGACGGAGATGCTGTAGCTTACGCCACCGTAGGTTTTCATCAGTATGGCAACTATTGCAGTGGGATTTCCGAAGTGTTCATGGATATGGGTAATTCCGTGCCGATGCATCCACTCTAAAAGAATTCCTGCTTCCACAAAATAGGCAAGCGCCTTTACTGGACTTTTTGGTCCCTTGAAAAGGAGTTTTGATGCTTCGAAAGCCATACGAAGGTAACCTGCGGGGTTATTGAGGAGGGAGTGAAGATGCGCTTTGGCCATCAACTGTGGTGGTGTGGCGAGTACCATCAGTGTTTGAACTGCTTCATCCTGTTCTGCCGCAGTCATCAACTGAAGGTTCGATGGTTTCCGGATAGATGCAGTATGGACGGTCATCCCTTCCTTTCTCAATGACTCTATTTCCCTGTATATAAAAGTGTGCGAGATTGCCGGGTACTCACTACAGAGATATGCTATGGGGTGTTTGATCATATTTCTAAAATGGAGAGTCCGGTTGCAAGAGTGTTTCGTTTGTTTTCACGCATACATTTTTTGACCTTGAAGAGTCGGGGATTGATGAGTATGGCAGCACCTGGCGTTACGGTGAGGAGTACTAGCGCAATCGTAATGGCTGTTGATGATGGATGGATCAAATGTATCAAAAGGGAAAAAAACAGGCAGATGTGACATTCGTTATTTCTCCCGGGATTTGCTTGTCCAATAACTGTCTCGCCCTTTTATTATCAAATTGAATGCCAAAGGCAGGGTGAAAGTCAACTTATTTTTTTATATATACTTGTCCGAGTGAGGTCGCCTGTGTATTTCATTGCGCATAGCATATAGAGAGGTTTTTTGGAGGGAAGGCTCTCTAATTGATAGATTCAGGGGGTGGAGTCTTCATCAGTGAGCTTAAGGGTTATGACGACGTTTCCTTGTTTGTCGATAAATCCACAGGTTGTTTTATTGTCCTCGTTAATCATTACTTTTGCGAGACCTTCAGAAAAACCTTGTGCTGCACTGAATCGGGGCTTGATGACCATTGCAGCATCTCGATCAATATAACCATAAAGATTGCCAACCTTAACTAATGCCAAACCTTCTGAAAAAGGAAATGCCTCAACAAATTGAGGATGTATAGCCATACGGCCTTTATTGTCAATAAACCCAAAGTGTTGGTCTATTTTGACGGCAGCAAGTCCTTCTGAAAAAACACTGGCGAAATCAAAGGTCATGTTAAAAAGATTGCTCCCTTGCTTGTTTATATAGAGAGATTTATTTCCGGTTTTTGCTACTGCAAATCCCTCAGAGAAGATGCCGAGAGCGTCAAAAATCGGATTGATAACTAATTTACCGTGTTTATCAATTGCTCCCCATTTACCCGTCAATGTATCTCCAAACCGGACAGATGCAAGGCCGTCAGCGAACTTGCTGACGGCATCAAATTGAAAACTGATGACCATTTTTCCCTCGGTATCAATAAAACCAAACTTGCCGGTACGAACATCTCCTACTCTTACGGCAGCAAGTCTTTCAGAAAAGTCTTGTGCAACATCAAATTGTGGCAGAGAAATCAATCTTCCTTTTCGGTCAATAAAACCAAATTTATTGGCACCAAATTCACCAATATTGACTCGGGTCATATATTTTTTAAAACCAGGTGTGGCACCAAACTGCTGATTGACAAGAATTCTACAATGTTTGTCGACAAAAAAATGGTTTTCTTGAGTGTCACCTAGAACAATAGCCGCCCGACCATTGGCAAAGTCGTGTGCGGCTAAAAATTGCGGCACAAAGGTTATTTTCCCCCTTTTATCAATAAATCCATAGCGTCCGCTGATTTTAACAACGGCAACTCCCTCTGAAAAGCTGTGCGCCTCATCGAATTGGGGGGATATTACAATCTTGCCGTTTTTGTCAACAAAGCCATAGTGATTGTCTATCCGTACAGCAGCAAGGCTATCCGAAAAGAGATGGAATGCATTAAATTGAGCAGTGATTTTTTCACTTGTACCTGGTTCTGCTGAGGTAATGGGAAATGCCTCAATAAGAAAAAGTAATAATAAATTTATGACGACTTTCAAAATGTTTATTTGGCGATTATATTGAGGGTTCATTACCGTAATGCATCTTGATTCGTATGATTGCTGCAACACTAATTCCTATGATGATCCCCATATTATTGTACAGTGCATCCAGAATAAGATTTTCAAAATTACCGGTTGTAATGGTTACGTGTGCCCATTCCAACAAAAATCCTATTGGTGCTATGGCAATGGTGACCATAAACGCAACAATTCTCTTTCTGAACAAGAGGATTGGGACAAACGCAAGAATGGCATAGACCGATATATGAAAGAGTATATCGAAGACATCTCCTGTCGAACTTGCGGTGCTTCCTGAAAAAGTAGCTCCAATAAGACCAATAAAAATTATAATCCAGATTATTATGAGTTTTGTTGACAATTGCATCTCAGGGTAAGGTTAGTGGTTATTAGCGAATAAATATTGAATTTCGGGAAGGTGAAGCTCCAATGAAACGGGTTCCTCGAGTAATTACACTTTCAATGATATCTGAAATACTGTTTTCTTGTGAGGGTAATAAAGAGTCTGGTTTATTTATCAACAACCCTATTAAGCCACCAACAACAACCATATAAATAGGATTGAACATGGCATTAAGAAGGTTATCTATCTGCGTAATAGAGGAAAATACGGCCATAACAGCCGGAGCTGCAAATGATTCGGTTTTCCATAATTCGGGTTTTATACGAAAAAGAAAAATGAATACGGGCAACTGAATCATCATCAAAAATACTGATAATCCGTAGATGCCGTTCATACCGTAGACTATAATCCATCCTCCATCAGTTACAGCAATATCTTTTCCTTTATCATCAAAAACTCTTGAACGATTAAACCCGCCCCAACCAACAAAAGAACCTTGAAATGCTTTGTTGAGGAGCAGGGTTTCATTGTCGAATCGGAATTGAAGTGAGGAAGCTCGTGAGGGGCTGAATTTTTCAGCAATATAGTCAGTGAAATTTCGTCCATCCCATGAATAGCCGACTCTCGCAACAATATAAATATAGGGACAGAGGAGCAAGAGTGCCAGAAGAATAAAATTTTTATATCTGCTTGAAAGATAGAGCACGGCAAGGGCAATAAGTAAATATGCAATAGCCCCGACTGATTGCATCATAATTGTGGTAAAGATAAGCATGAGCAACAAGTAAAGAGAGGGTACCTTCACTATTTTTACAGGGAGTACTTTGCAGTAATAGAGCCAACTGCCAAGTAATGATGCAAGCATCATCCACATTGAAGTCATAAGACCATGATCCATGTAGACTGACGGCCTGTATCCACCGTTGTCCCGTAAACTCTGAGCAAAGCTTGTTTGGGAAAAACCGTAGGTCAGACGATGCATCTGCGGACTTATAATCATTTCAATCCAACAGAACGGTATATATACAATGCCACCAATAAAAATAGATAGAGCCAGGGTTTTTAATGCATTGGTATCAGTAAAATAGATTCTGCCGATATAGTAGGGCAGACCAAATTTTATGGATGTGTATAAAATTGTCGAGAGACCGTCATAAACCCCTAAACCATTGAACACTGATGATAAAAATGAGGCGGTACACCATAGCACAATCAGGATATCGGCGATATGAAACTCGAATTCTAAAAGTCGTACTTGATCACGTAAATAGGCACCGGCAAAAATGCCGAGACCAAGAACGGTTGATTTTGTGTTTTTAAGAAGAAAAATATCGTAATTTGCACAGGGCAGGAACATCCATCCGGCTACGTAGGCTACGATGGGAACCAGGCGTGCGTCAAGCTTTTTATAGAGAAAGATGACGAAAGGGGTCCATGCCAAAAAAGCAAGCGGCACAAATATGTTGCCCGGCGAACTCATTGGTGTTTATTATGAACTATTGCAGGTATACCAACGGCTGTACATGCCTCGGGTACATCATTGACGACAACCGCATTAGCTCCAATGCGAGCATGAGCTCCAATGCGAATATTACCTATTATTTTTGCACCTGCCCCAACATCAACATGACCCTCAATAACCGGAAGTCCGGGCTTTAGTCCGTTCCCTATGGTAACTTGCTGAAAAATAAGACAGTTCGGACCGATTTCAGCATCGGGATGTATAACGATACCGTTTGGATGAGGAATCATAAGACCACCACCTATTTTTGAATTCAGAGGAATATCGGCGCCGGATACCGCACTCCAGAAACGGTGTCGTATAACAAGAAAAAAGGATCTTAATTTTGATACGATGTCATTTTTTGCTTTTAATCTTTGGTAATTCCTTATTGTAAACAAAAGATATTTTCCCGGTTCATAATGTCCGCTTATAATTTTTTCACGGGACCAGTCAGGTTCTGTTGCTGAAATCATGGTTAACAATTTAGGAGTAGTGCACAAAATTATTTTTCGCGTTGCCGGATATTCCTCGAAGAACTTATAATTTTATCAATTTTGATAAGAAGTTGTGATTTGATGATATAGTCAATACCTTTTTGTGGTATAATTTTTTTTATAAAATTTGGTGGATTATCGAAAAGTTCTTCTATGGAAAGCGTCTGCTTGAGCCCTCCAAAGTTAAGAATAGGGGCGATTCCTGGTACACCAAGACGAACAAGCAATTCTGCGGAAAGTCTCAGGTTTTTGTATTTGGAACTATCGCCAAGACAAATCAGGGCAACAATATCACTATAAATTGCAAGATGTTCCGTAAGGTGACTCTTTAACAATGCTGCGCTGTCTATACAGATAAAATCATACTCTTTTTTGACTTCATCAAGCAAGTTTTTTATTAAATGACGAGGTATGGTTTTCGTGGTTATATTGCCTGCATACATCATATCAATATTATCGCCCGGAGTGGAGATGATGTAATCCTTCCACGCTCCTCCATTATAGAGATAATCACAGAGGCCAGGTAGATTGAGCTGGAATTCAAAGTCATTTTCAACCTCTGGAACCTCAACGTCACCATCTATCATGAGAACTTTTGAAGCAATTCGGGAAAGAGCTTTGGCACAACTGAATGCAATTGCTGATGATCCCACACCTTTTTCTATTCCGGTAAAGAGAATTATTCTTGTATTATCCTGTTCTTTTTCTCGGCAGAACTTTATAGCCAGACTACCTACTTGATGGGCCTTAAAATCATCAGGAGCAATACTCAGTTGTTGCGCGCCATCTTTTTGCTTGTCAATATCTGAAATTGTCTGTGTTGGCGGGTAACCAAGAGCCTGCTCAACGTCAAGAGGTCGACGGATAGTGTCGTCTAAATATTCATAAATAAAAAACGCAGCACCGACAATGGCGAATGAACCCATAAAAAACATTGTCAGGAGGTTTTTGGTATTTGATTTAAGAGGTGCCTTGGGTGTTCTTGCCAGAGATTCTATGGATATACGTAACGGGGCTTTGTTTTCAATCTCTATCTCAGTTATTCGAGTATCAAGCATATCGAGCATACCTCGCTTGTGTTTTAAAAACTCAGAGAGGTTTTCGCCTTTGTGAATTCCTATTGAGACGCGTTTTGCTTCTTTCAAGTTTTTATTCAACTCCTCCTGAATTTGCAATTCGGTTTTTTTTGTTTTTTCAAAATCAGTTTTTGCATGTACCAATTGTGTTTTTATGTCAAGATCTCTCTTTCCATAAAGTACCGATTTCCCTGTATTTCGCACCTCATTGTGCATCTTTGAAGCGTAATTTTTCATAGCATCCATGCGTTGTTCAACATAGATGCGGTCTGGATTTTTTGTGGTTAATCCGTCGGTTGTGCTTCTTAACTCCTGAAGTTGTTGATATGTCCATGAATCTGTTGAATAGAGTGATACGTTATTCATGACAAGCTCCTCAATGAGAGGGTCTAATGAAAGAGCTGATATCTCTCTGCTTTCAGTTAATATTTTTTCATAATATGTTTCAGCTTTTATTCTTTCAAACAAGGCATTGTCGTACAGGGCTAAAAGTGATATGCTATTTTTGGCAGCAATGTTAAAATCCTCGGAATATGCCGCAGTAGAAATATTTTTAGTAAGACTGTCAAGATCTCGCTCATACGCAGACATTTGATCTTCAATAGTTTTTTTTTGACTGTAAAGATATTTAAGCTTGTCTGAATCAACGGTATTATTTTTTATTCGACTGTCGTTGATATAGACATTCATGAGTTTGTTCACTATTTCTGCAAGCCCGTTGGGTTTGCTTCCGGAAATTGTTATTTCCAGGAGATGTGTTCCTGGAAATGGTTTTACCATGATTATATGATTAAGAATCTCAGCACAAATATCTGTTGATTTGATACCCGGAAATATGGCGGCTCTTTCGCGTGAACTGAGTTGTTCGATCGTAAGCTTCAGGACGTCAAATGATTGTATGGTGTGTGCTTGAGTATTGACATAATCGCTATAGTAGTTGACTATTGATGACTCCTCAGATGTTGTAATTAATTTAGAGATCACCGGGTCAAGCTTGAGATATGCATGAACCTCATAGTACGGTTTTTTTATCAAAAAAATTAACGGCGTTAGAATTGCAAACAGAAATGATCCCAAAAAAAGAATAAATAAGCCATATCGCTTTATAAAACCGATAATATCGAATGATTTTGAACGCTTTCCGTAAGGGAGTGGCTCTCTTACGGCATTTTCCTTGAGCATACGTGGAGACTATTTTTTAATGAAGAGCGATGGAGTTCCGTGTGACTCAATTTTTCCATTATGAAGATTGTAAACGGTGTCACATTTTTCGATTGTACTTAGTCTGTGGGCAACGATGATGATTGTTTTTGATCCCTGCAGTGCATTCACGGCTTCCATGACCTCTTTTTCAGTTGCGATATCCAGAGCACTCGTTGCTTCGTCAAGCACGAGTATTGAAGGATTGTGATAGAGTGCCCGAGCTATGCCGATCCGTTGGCGTTGACCGCCTGAGAGGCGAACACCCCTCTCTCCCACGATGGTCTCAAGTCCTTCCGGGAGTTGCCCCACGAATTCTGCAAGATATGCGGCAGAAACAGCTTTTTTTACAGCATCTTCATCAATATCTTCGGTTGCTAGTCCAAAGGCGATGTTTTTCTGAAGCGTATCATCAGTCAGATATATTGATTGTGATACATAACCGATCTGCTTCTGCCATCCACGCATATTCTCTTGAATATCCATACCGTCTGCTGTTAGAGAGCCTGAGTCAGGTGTCAGTAATCCTAAAAGGATATCAACAAGCGTGCTTTTGCCAGATCCACTTTTTCCGATAAAGCCCACAGAGGTACCCTGTTTGATGATAAGGGAGATATTGTTGAGGGCTGGAGATGGTGCTGCAGGGTAAGTATAGGAAACATTTTGAAGTACGAGTTGGTCATTGAATGATTTTGACGATGTTTCAGGTTTATTGTTTTCCTCCACCGGGAGTTCAAATTCCTTTTCCAGGATAGCAATGACCGGTGAACAGTATTTCAGTGCCTGTGATGCAGCGAGAATTCTGTTGATGGATGGTATCAAGCGGAATGCCGCTACGGCAAAAAGGCCCATCTTTGGGATAATGTCTCCAATTGCGCCTCCTTGAACTAACGTTGAAATAACAAGCAGTGCAAAAGCGGCAATTGTCAGAAGCTCCATTAAAAGGCGGGGTAACTGCTGCACGGTTGCGTTTAATTGTACAACACTTGAACGTGCATTGGTATGAATTTTATATTTATTTAAAAATTCAGAATCTCGGCCCAGTAATTTAACGTCTTTGGCACCTCCAAGCCCTTGTTGCAGGTGAAGGAGCCTCATCCCATCATGCTGCTGACGAATTTCACCCCAGCGGGTCATCTTTTTTTTTGTCAGACTCATAAATCCAAAACCAGTCAGGCTAAATATGCTGATGATGATCAGACTGCCGACAGGTTCAATCAACATCACCATGATGCATAGAGCAACAATAACGAGAGACTCAGTGATGAGCTGCAATGTTGGCGTTAGAACGTTACTGGTAAAAACTCCAACTTCAGTAGTTACATTTCGGATTAAAAGAGCGGAGTTATGCTGCAGGTGGAATACGTATGGTTGACGCAGGTAGATGGTGAAGAGGTGAAGAGAGAGCCTTGCTTCTAAATTAGAGACAAAACGATTCTGGGCCCAGGCCAGCAAGCCTAAAAAAACAGCCTTGAAGAGATAGACAACAAACAGCAGCAGGACTCCACCGATCAAGAGTGTATTTGGGTCTGGGTTCCCTAAAAACTGGAGCAGCGGACGGATTGCTGGATATTTTTCGGCGATATTATGTTGTGAAAAAATAGCAAGCGTCGGTATCACCAAACCGATACCAAGAGTTTCAAGACAAACACCGATAAGCATTAAAAAAAGCAATATCGTAACATTTATCCGCTCTTTAGGTTGCAGGAACAACTGAGCTTTTTTAAGAAACGAGAGGGAGGAGAGAGTCATTTTTTTGTTTTAGCGATTGGTTATCTACTTACCCAGGGAGTTGATTATTGTTGAATTTCCCTTGATTAAATTCATATTTCCCAAGCCCATACTCATTATTTGCAAAGAAGGCATAATTTTTTCGATGGTATAGTTGAATTTTGCCATACCTGTTGCGCTGATATAGACAATATCATTAGGCAACAGCGTGAAGTTCTGACTGAAGTCTCCATGGGAAACAAGTTTATTGAGATCAACAGTAATAACGTCCCCCTTTACATCTTGTTGCCTGACGATAAAAATTTTCTCGGGATTTGCCTCTTTGTTCAACCCTCCTGAAAGCATGATTGCTTTCAGGACGTTCATACCATCTTTCAATTGCACTGCGCCGGGATTTTTTACCTCTCCCATGACATAGACAATTTCGTCATTCAGTTCCGGAAGAAAAATCACATCATTGTTTCGGATTGGCGCATTCAGGCTCATATTGCCATTTTTAAGGAGATCCTGAAGATCGATCCATATAACACTGTTATTGCCCCGGATGATGGAGCATCTTGTCATTTTACCCTGATCAGGAAGTCCACCAGCAAGAGCAAGCCCTTCGAGCAGCGTACCATTGCCAGGGAAGTTGATGACACCAGGCCTGCCAACCCGACCAAGTACAAAGGCTTTGTTGTTATGAAACTCTTTGATCTGTACCGTTACTTCAGGATCTGTATAAAGGACCTCAAGTTTAGACGTCAACAATTTTTGTACCTCATCAGGAGTGTAGTTGATGACGTTGAGATTGCCTATTCTGGGCATGGCGATAAAACCGTCAGGAGAGACCAGAATATTTTCCTGCGAAAGCTCAGGCCGTCGCCAAACCTTGATAGTGACAAGATCACCAGGGCCTAAACGATATTGATAGGCTTCCTGGGGTCGTATTGCTTCTAACTGCTCTTTAGTGGCAAACTTTTGGTTTTTTTGGGGTAGTTCAATACTGAAATCTCTTTCAGGAGGAGCAGGCACCCGTGTTGGTTTTGGTGAAATGGTACTGCAGGCGCTGATCATCACTGAGAGCACAAAGCAGCACAGCATCGTAATGATATTTTGTTGTAACCTCATGAGTCATCAAAAAAATGTTGCCGAACTTAACGGCTAAATATAGTACAAAAAACGTGATACAAAAAGCGTGCCGATGGCTTGGCAGAGAGTCAGGGAGTCACAACCAGGGAGGGGTGCTCCTCTTTATGCGGAATAATCTTTGCCGGGATGCCTACGGCAAGGCAGTTGTCGGGGACTGAGGTGATTACTACGGCATTGGCACCGATGTCGACGTTGTTGCCGATAGTGATATTGCCGAGGATTTTGGCACCAGCGCCGATATTGACATTATGGCCGATAGAAGGGGCGACTTTTTGATCGATATTTTTCAAGCCTATTGTTACTCCGTTTCGGATAATGCAGTTATCACCAAAACTGGCATACCCGCTGACAATGATATCGCCAAAATGCTCAATACGGAAATTTGCTCCAACGGGAACTTCACAGGGAAGTTCTATACCTGTAAGCACCTGTACGATTTTATAGAGAAATTTATAAAGGAGAGAAAAGGGGCGCCGGATAAAAGCGTTTTTTAAGGTGTAACGCCAGCGTCCGAACCTGTAGACGATCATTACCCAAAAGCCTTGTGAGCTCCAGACTCCATTATAGGTTTCCAAATCAGCTCGAATGTTCGAAAAAAGAGTCATAATTGAGAAGTGATTACCAGGGTGTTGGAGGTGAAACTGTGCCAAATCGGGTATCATGAAGCGATTGAAGAATCAGCTTGCTTATTGCTGTGGCTGCAAGTCGTTTTTCAGCAGCACCCTTTGAGGGTAAAAGATTTTTTATGTATCGGGCGACATACCAGAGAAGTTCGACGCCTGTGGCCAATAACATGGGGATAAGACCCTTGTTTTTACGGTAATAGAGGCACTCGCTGCGCATTCTGAAGGAGAGTACCTGTGCAGCTCTCACATCAATTGTTTTGTCTTTTCTTGTTTTACTGCTGGCCCCCCCTATGTGTATGACCTCGGCATCTGGTGTGAAGTAAACTTTCCAGCCTGCTTTTTTGGCACGAAGGCAGAGGTCGGTCTCCTCATAGTAGAGGTAAAAGCGATTGTCGAATAATCCGATTGAGTCGAGCATCTCTTTGCGTAGAATGGTATAGGTGCCTGGTACCCAATCGACTTCTATAGGCCGGTCGTGAGCAAATCCTCCGAATTCGTGGCGGTTCAAAAGAGGGGACGATGGAAATTTTCCACTGATTCCCGAGAGTGTAAGCAGTTTGTAGAGTGCGTTGGGAAATCGACGAGCCGAGGGCTCAATATGGCCTTGAGGTGAGATTATTTTGCCTCCGCAAAGGCCGCATTTCGGGGTGCGATTCATGAAATCTATGCAGTTGCGAATCGATGATGGCCTGATATAGGCATCGGGGTTGAGCAGAATTATATATTGACCAGTTGCGTGTTCGAACGCCTGGTTATTGGCTGCGGCAAAGCCAAGGTTTTGAGTGTTTGCCGTCAGGCGCACAGAAGGGAATTCAGTCTGCACCATAAGGACAGAATCGTCGGTGGAGTTGTTGTCGACAACAAAAACCTCAATATCAATACCGGCACTGTGGGTAAAAAGGGCCTGGAGGCAGTTTCGGAGGATATCCTTTGTGTTGTAACTGACAATGATTACTGATACCATGTTGATCCTGACGGAGTTTGGTTTGTTATGAATGTACCGGTCTTGCTACCTCTACCTGTTTGCTCATCAACAGAGCGTTTTTCCCTTTACTTCTGGAGTAGGAGACTCTATCCATAAGATGATTGATAAGAAACAGTCCGTATCCTCCCTCTGGATAACTGGATATAACAGGGGGCTGTGTTTGGGGGTTGAACTGCGGATTAGAGTCAATTGCTGTTGCTGTAAGCTCCTGTTTATTGGTAGTGAAGGTGATTGCGACCTCTCTTGCCCTGTTGGAAGGGTCGGCATATCGTACAGAATTTGTAAAAGATTCACTGATTGAGAGTTCAAATGCATGAGCAAATTCAGCTACGTTGCTGGTAGCGTGTGCTTCATTGGCAAAAATTTCAGCGATATTGCCGGCTATAATCGAAGCTGCCTTGACATACATTAAGTTGCCCTGCAGGGTAAGGGTGAGTATCTTTTTCATATAAGATCTATAAAAATTGTTTTGACTGATTAGATAACTGCTTCTGCAATGTCATCAAATATATCAAACAAGGTATATGCGTTTGTTAATTTAAAAACCGTCTTGATCCGCTCGTTCAGATTGGCAAGTCTTAAGAATGCTCCGGATATTTTTTTCTTACGGGCGATTCCTACCAGAACGCCAAGACCACTACTATCGAGAAATTCAACTTGTCCAAGATCAATTACCAGAGATTGACTCTCCGGACACCGCTCAATATGGCTTTTCAGTTGGGGGGCCGATGAAGCATTAAGAATGCCCTTGAGTGAAAGAATTTCAACGTTATTAATATTTTTTTTAGTGATAATCATAAGGCCTTTTCTTGATGTATTCTATTGAAAAGCGCTTTGTGTGTCATTGCTATATCTTTGAAAATATTGCTGTGAACCGCATAGTAATGGTCGACGATATCTGAATCAATATCATTCTGCGGCCAATCTTCAGCCTCGGCATAACTGAAAACGCCGGGTCTGTGGTGCGCTTTATTTTTTTGAGTCACCTCAACCGGTCGGCTTCCTATAATATCAAGATGGCCACTCAGTACCTTAAAAAGCCACATAAAACGATCAAGGGAAAAGAACGCTGCCAGAGCGCCCGGCAGGCCCTTTTTTCTTAGAGTCGTCAGAGGAAGAGTCACCTTGCACCGTGGTTTTGCGGAGTGATAGATTATTTGTTGTGTCGACCAAGAACCTCTCGAGCCAAGTATTGGTCTTAAAAGAAGATAAGGGATGAATAGCATAAGAATAAGTGATGCCGCAATACAACTGTGTACTATCCGCAGGAGGAGAGTAGCTGAACCGCCGGTTTGGCTTATGCTGCTTAAAAGATGCGGGTCTTCCATTGTCAGTGAGTGCCCGCTTTCGGGGTCAATAAGAACATTGCCTGAGGCAATTTTATTTTCAACGTCAAGTTGTTCACCAATGAAGGTGTTATCCATAACAATACTTGATGATACAGTGCTTTTCCTGTCAACAATTACATTGTTACCAATTATTGCGGCTGGACCGATTACTGAACCGGCAAGTATTTGGACGTTGTTGCCAATAATGACTGGTTTAATGATTTTCGCGCTTTTTTGAATGACAACATTTCTGCCAATGTAACATCCTGCCTCATTGTTATAACCGGGCAAAACGTAGTGTAATAATCGGTTATGCAGCAGATCTTCGGCGAGTTGATAATATTGTTTTACAGAGTCAAGAGCAACAGTTGATAAGGGAGGTGCCTCTTGATTGTTTTCCGAGGCGACAGGCGAACCCGTCAAACTGAGGGTTCTTTTGCCAAAACCCAAAACATCGCCCGAGGAAAGGGATGCAAAATAAGAGCGATAGTCAGTATTTTTGTTGTAATGAATAAAAAGGATGTTGTTGATAATCAAAATCCGTTCATTCGAACAAAATCGGCTGTTTTTTTCCAGGATTTTATCGAGATTGTCTGATGGTAAAGAGTTGGCATAACTGATATCAATGCCCCATCTATCGCCCTTTTCGCAAAAGCTTTCAACATCGTTGATAGCGTCGTCACTTATAATCCTGATAGCGGTGCTGCCTGCCAGGATAGAAAAATCAATGAAAAACTCGATAAATGGTTTGTTGCACAGGGGAACAAGCAGCGGATGATGACCGGGCAAGATATCGTGCAACCATGGATAATCAAGCTCTTTTGTAATAATTATTGTTTTCATGGTCCCAGCTTATTGCATTACTGCTACTGCATTGAAAGAGGCTACAGCGGAGGCAGCGTCAGGGTATATAGAAAAAAGCTGTTTAGCCTTGGTAAGCTCAAAAATTAAAGAGACTTTGGGCCCAAGGGCAGCAAGCCTGAGATCACCCTTTTGTTCAAGCGCCTTGCGCAGACAGGATACTATTGCACCTAAACCGCTACTGTCGATAAAGTCCAGAGCGCTACAGTCAAAAACAATATTGGCACTATCCTGTAACCAAAGTGAAAATGCTTTTTGAAGTTCCTTGCAGTTCGTGGCATCAATCCGAACCTGCAGTGTCGCAATGCCAATTGTTGTATCGGTGGATGTGTCGAGTTGAAAGATCATAGTGTTATGCCGTTTTAGTATGCACCTTTGCCCGTCAGTACAGCCGGGATAGTTTTGAGAAGCAGAAGAAGATCATTAAGAAAACTTGCGCTCTGGATATACTGCATATCAAGCCTTACCTGTTCATTAAAGGGGATATCGCTTCTGCCACTTACCTGCCAGAGGCAGGTAATACCGGGTACGACGTGCAGTCTTTTACGCTCTTCAAGGGTATATTTTGCCACCTCTGACGGGAGTGGAGGTCTGGGCCCAACAAGACTCATGTCGCCAATGAGGACATTGAGAAGTTGCGGCAGTTCATCGATGCTGAGTTTGCGGATTACTCGTCCAACTTTTGTGATTCTGGGATCTTTTTTAATTTTGAAGATGACACCTGCCGTTGACTCGTTCATCGCTGTAAGTCCGGCTTTCAGGTGGTCGGCATTAAGAATCATCGACCTGAATTTGTAAAATTTGAAATGCCTTCCATTTTGGCCTACTCTCGTTTGGTAATAGAGAACAGGTCCGGGATTTTCAATCCAAATGCAGAGCGCAGTCAAGAGAAAGAGTGGAAGCAAAAATAAACCTGCAACTATTGCTACTGTTACATCCAGCATTTTTTTCAGGATATAGGAAAAAACAACCGTCGCTTCCCATGAAGTGACCTTCAGGGAGCGTCTAAAGCGAATCTTTGGATTGATTGATTCGCTTACTTTTTCTATCAGCTCTTTTCGGACGGTTGGATCAAGTTCCATATAAATCCACTGTGTAGAGTATCGATTAATTACGTTCGGGTGATTGTTCCCGAATCCATTATGAATGAGTGCCAGAGATCGATTTTGAGAGTTCTTTCCATGCTAACGGTATAAAACGGCTGTCTCTTATCAGATAACGCCTCCACATTCGTGATGGTTCGCTTGCCAGACGCCAGAGCCATTCACAGCCTGACTTCTGTACCCACAAAGGAGCACGATTGATCACACCTGCGGCAAAATCAAACGCAGCGCCAACACAGAGTATAGGACCTACCTGTAGTCGATCACTATGTTTTGCGGCCCATTTTTCCTGTTTGGGGGCCCCGACGCCGATAAAAAGAATGTCAACATTTCGGGAGTTTATATCGTTAATAATCCAATCGGTCTCTTCCTGCCTATTCTCAAATCCAAAAGGGGGACAGTAGATGCCTGATATTTTTAGGCCGGCAAATTTGCTTTTGAGTTTTGTTGCTGCCTGTTCGGCGATACCAGGATTGCCACCGAGAAAATAAATACTCAGGCCGGTTTTTGCAGCCTCTTCACAGACGGCGATCAAGAGGTCGGCACCGGTTACCCGCTCAGGAAGACTTTCGCCATTTACTATTTTGCTCAGCCAGACAATGGGCATTCCATCAGCGTATCGAAAGAGTGCATTGTCATAGATGTGCTTCATGTCGCCATCATCTTGCAGCATAACGATATGATCCACATTTGGCGTGACAACAAGGCCCCTCCTCTTCTCCTTACCGGCGTTAATGACTTGTGTAACAGCAGAGGAGAGTGTTGCACGTTCAAATAAAATGCCCAAGAGTTCTGTTTGCATTTTTTCTGGTTCTTTGGGCTCATGGTTGATTATTTTTTCGGCAACAACCAAAAATCTTTGACAGCTTCCGAAAAAAATAAGTCCCGACTATCGAAGCTATGCTTTTGCGTGCTTGTCAATTCAAGTTCTTAAGCGCTTTTGGCCAAGCTAATATGGTAATCCGTGTTTTGAAGCATAATGCAAAGCGAATCAACCTCTACTTTTTGACCTGAAACTAATGCCTTAATCACGGAAGGCTGATTTCTCTTTGTTTTTAAAAGCCCCTTTTTAATCATTTCCAGCCCGGTTTATCGCGCTATATTTTTTAACCCAATTTTATAAATACAATTACAGCGCCAGAACGTGACAAAGTAGATTAAGCTATATACAAAAATATGTTACAGGATGACAAAGATGTTTGGAGGCATCGCTTGACTATCACAATGCGAGATATCCGTTTTTTCTCTCTCACGGAGAGAGAAACTATACGTTGTAGATTTTCAGGCGGCGGTAGAGTGTTGCTTCGCTGATCCCAAGAAGTTTAGCTGCTGCACGTCGGTTGCCGGTTGTCTGATTGAGGGCTTTACGGATTGCATCTTTTTCGTGAGAGGCAATACTTGCGGCTTGTGGGTTGCTAACGCTTTCGCCATCTATTGCCTGATAGTGATCGAAAGAGAGGCTATCACGCTCCATAATATCGCCATGGGATATGGTTATTGCTCCACGGACGACGTTTTCGAGTTCGCGGATATTGCCCGGCCAATCGAAGGCCAAGAGGGCGTTCATGGCATTTTCGGAAAATTGTTTGGGTGGATAACCCTCTTTGACGAGCTTGTCAATAAAATAATTGCAGAGAAGAGGAATATCAAATCGTTGTTCACGCAGTGGCGGCGCAAAAATTGTGATGGCATTCAGACGGTAGTAGAGGTCCTGGCGAAAGGTGCCTTTCTTGACAGCTTCGGTAAGATTACAGTTTGTGGCCGCAATAATTCGGATATTAACGGGATAAATCTTTGTTTCGCCAACTGGTTTTACCGCTCGTTCTTGAAGGGTACGGAGCAATTTAGCCTGCATTGAGAGAGGGAGCTCAGCAATTTCGTCAAGAAAAAGAGTGCCTTTATCAGCAGCGCGTATCATACCAAGCGTGTTTCTGTCGGCCCCGGTAAAGGCACCTTTTGAGTGACCGAAAAGCTCGCTCTCAATAATGCTGTCGTTGATGGCGGCACAATCGACAGGGATAAATGCTTCGTTGCTTCTTGCACTTTGAGCGTGTATGGCACGGGCAATAACCTCCTTGCCTGTACCGCTTTCGCCCTGAATGAGGATTGTTGTTCCTGTAGGCGCTATTTTAACCAGCAGCTTTTTAAGCTTTTGCATTTCAGGCGATTCACCTATAAGTCCCTTCACATAAAAGAGACTGGAAGGGGAGTGCCGTGCAATTGATGTTGCCGGTTCCGGAAATTTACAGGGGGATCGGGCAGCTTCGGCTGACAGGTCATTTGACGCGAGAATTGATAAAAGATGCTCTGGGGGGAGTTCAGTCAGGGCGGTCAAGGTGTTGCCTAACTCATCTTGATTGCTGACAAGGATCACTTTCTTTGCCGGGTATTTTTCAAGAGTATGCTGGATAAAGAACAATGCCTCTTGTGACCTTTCATGCATGGTCATAAGGATCATGTCGATGTCGTCAGTAAGGATATGATATTCGGCGTCGCCAATCTTCTCACAGTTTATGACCTTGAGATGCGGATGCTCCCTGTATATCAAGCCTTGGAGAACGCCCTTTTTTTTCTTATTGATTACGAGTATTGTCGAAGACATAGACCTTGCTAATTATTTAGTGATGCATTTTCCTCGATACAGATGAGGTTGATGGTTCATGTACTTGCGGTTTGGGTTAATGTTGCCTTTTTTGTCATTGTAAGCATGTTTGTTCCATTTTCCCTTGCGTAGGAAACCGTGTCCATAAGCTGGTGGATCAAAAAAAGTCCATATCCACCTTCTGGATAACTGTTGATGTCCGGCGCCTGGGTCACAGGGTTGAATGGCGGATTGGCATCAATGATACATATAGTAAGGGAACTATTTTCGGAGCTGATGCGCATCGTTACCTGCGTGTCCGGTTGTGAGGGTTTTGCATGGCGGACCGAGTTCGTAAAGGCTTCACTGACGGCAAGTTCATAGGCATAGCAAAATTCACTGATATCGACAGCATTGCAGTTGAAGTCTGCAAAAATTTCGGCAACATTACAGGCTGTAATTGAGGCAACACGTACATAACGGAGATCCGCCTGCAAGGTCAAGGTGAGTATCGGATTCATGTTTTTTTTGATTTGCCTCTTTTTTTTAAGCTCCTGCTGCGGCTGAAACATCATCATAAATATCAAAAAGGGTATATGCCTGAGTGATTTCAAATACTTTTTTGACTCTCTCATTCATTCGTGCAAGTTTCATAATGGTATTGGTCGTCTTTTTTTTTCGGGCAATTCCGACCAGTGCTCCGAGGCCGCTGCTGTCAAGGAACTCAATATTTTCGAGGTCAATGACAAGAGATTGCTCCTCGGGTAATCCTGCTATGTAGGTTTTCAGCTTTGGGGCGGAAGAGGCATTGAGAATGCCTTGCAGAGAGAGAATGGTATAGTTGTTGACATTTTTTTCGCTGATGTTCATGCGTAATCATTTTAATAGGTGGTGTTGAAAAGGGCGTCTTGTGTCATGGCAATATTCTTCAGGGAATGGTCGTGAACGATGTCATAACGTTTTTGGAATTTTTTCCCTTGATAGATCGAATTACACTTCTTTCGTTGATTGCTTGTTGACAGGTTGCTCCATACCGACTCCTCCCGGGGATCCGATACGGATAACAATGCAGGTAGCATCATCATCAAAGGTGCGCCTTCCGGTAGATTCAAAAACATTCTCGCTGATCTTTTTTATCAACGCTTCAGGCTGGAGCCTGTGATGTTCAATAATTAAATCTCGCAGCCGTTCTGTTCCGAACATGGTATTGTCAGGCAAGAGGCTTTCGGTGATGCCGTCGGAGTACATCACAAAAATATCGTCATTGTTGAGCGGGAAGCAAACCATGCTGTATTGCTGTTCTTCAATCATGCCCACTGGAAGGTTTTTTCCCTTGAGCAGCGTGCATGTTCCGTCATTGGTATGAAAATGGATGGTGGGGGTGTGGCCACAGTCAATCATGGAAAACTCCCCTTTTTCCAGATCGAGGCGTAAAAATAAAAGTGTTGCATAAATACCAATATCAAGAAGCTCAAAAATGCACTGAGCATGCAGTTGGGTGGCTATACCCTCCAGCTCCGGCAGTTGATGCTCCTTGTGTTTTTTTTGTGCAACTGTTTTCAGAAAAAGCGATTTTAAACCGGCACCGACCAGAGCAGAGAGGATGCCGTGCCCCATGACATCACCAATGAAAATATCAGCATGCTTGTTGTCGTAAAGAATAAACTCTGTAAAGTCGCCGTTCAGATGACCTGAAGAGACTGTAAACTGGCTCATTGAAGCTCCGTCAAGGGAACTGGGGATCGTACTCTGTAAAAGTTTCTGTTCAATTTGCGTTTCAAGCTCTTGCTGCATGTTTTCGTAACGCTCCCGGCTCTCCTCCTCTTCAATTCGCGAGGTGATATCCCTTGCGATAATTACGGTGTGGTTAATTCCGTCAAAGGTGACGGCCCCCGTTGTGACTTCAAGGGGTATAGGGGTGCCATCTTTTTTAATGCCATCAATTCGCCGCACATTACCACTTTGCAGAGAGACAAATTTGTTGGTCACTATATTGCAACCATCATACAGGGAGCACGCCTCGGCTTGCGGTAAAATAATGTCGAGAAAATTTTTTGAGTGGAACGCCTCTTCGGTTATGCCGAAAAGGGTTTCCGCCGCAATGTTGACATAAACGATGAATCCCTGATTGTTGAGCAGAAAAATGGGATCGAGCACGGCATCGTTCATTGATCGGAACTGTGTCTCGCTTTGCCGTAATTCGGCTGAAATAACGCGAAGCGCTTCATTTGCCTTCGACAAATCACGGTTTTTTCTGGCAAGCTGTTCAAACAGGGCTTCCCGTTCTGTTCTGAGTTGATAGTAGTCAATGGCATCCGTTATGATTTTTTTGAACCCCTGGGGTTCTATAGGTTTGGGAATAAAACGGAATACTTCCCCGGTATTGATGGATTCAATAATCTGGTCGATATCATGAATACCGCTGAGAATGATGCGCACAATATCCGGATGCCTCGATTTTACCTGGCTGATCAGTTCCATGCCAGACATTTCCGGCATTCGCAGGTCGGTTAGCAGAATCGCAATATTGCAGGTTTCAAGAAGTTCAAGAGCCTCTTTACCACTTGTTGCAAAGTGCTTTATGTAAGGTTCCCGACGTAAAAAACGGCCTAATGAATCAAGCGTATCTTGCTCATCATCCACGAAAAGAAGGGCAACATCGGAGAGTTCTTTCATATCGTTTTACTTTGTTGGGCTTGATGGGAAAGTCTTCAATCATGGTAACGGTTATGAATCGCTCCATAACCTGAAGGAGCCTGATAAATCTTTTTGACAATATAAACGAAACGTTGAAAAAAGCTGTTCAGTTCAATGTTCTGGAGCTGAAAAAGTGTTGTAGGTGGGAGTTTGCCATGATATTTTCGCTGTTATTTCGTATCATGGGGTTGTGGCTGTGCCGTTGGTGTTGTGTTTTATTTTTTAATAATTGTTATCTTTGCGTTAAGATGGGTTTTCACAGAATATGGCTTGATCGTGATCAGCAGCAATATTCAGACCAGGCTCTGGTTATTCAGGCTCTTGAAAACAAGGGAGCGTATGCGTCTCTTGTCAGACGTTATGAGGGGCCCCTGTTACGCTACATTTCTCGCGTGATGCGCGACGACTTTGGAGCAGCACAGAAGTTGCTGATGGAGGTGTTTATTAAAACCTACATTTATCTCAACGAATATGACGATTCCATTCCATTTTCGTCATGGATCTACCGAATTGCCCATGATGAAATAGCCGATTACTTGCCTCGATCGAAAAATGATTTGGGTGTCTTAAAAAAAGGTGATGATTCAGATTCGTTTACAGCCATTGCCGACGAATTGGGACTGAAAGGGCAGGATGGCCAGATGCTTACGACACTCGATGAGGTACGGGCAGCAGTTGATCAGCTTGAGGTCAGTTTGCGTGATGTTATTGTGCTGAAATTCTTTGAAGAAAAAACTGACGAAGAGATGGCCGATATTCTGCGATTGCCACTCAGGAGCATTATTTCATTGCTCAGTGAGGCTACTGAGAAATTAAAGATTTATTTGAAAAAGGGTTAACGATAAAGAACATGCCAAAGGACAGAGCTGAATCCGTTCTCGATGAAATTGAAAAAAGGGCAATAGTTCCCATCCCCCGGTGGCGCTTTCTTTTAAAATGGGGTGGTTTTTGGCTGCTTGCCGCCGTTGCGCTTCTGGCTGGAGGTATCTCTCTGGCAACCAGTAACTCTCTTTTATTTGAACATGATTTTCTGGTTGACCATTATTACAGCACGTTGTTTTTTACAGATTATCCAATAATTGGTAACATCATTTTAAGCATACCTTATGCCTGGCTGTCGCTGCTTGCTCTGGTGATGCTCATTGCGTTTTACAGCGTTCGTCATACAAAAAAAGGCTATCAATATTCCACTAAAGGTTTTTTTGCGGGATTTCTGCTTGTCAGCATTCTGCTCAGTATTGCCTTCAATGCAGCAATGATTGGCGAGTACGCCAGTGATTATTTTGAGGAACATTTCTCCGGTTACCATGAGCTTGTTGATTACAGCGAAGGGCAATGGAGCGATCCAGCCAGAGGATTTCTTGGTGGTCGAGTCATTTACATCCAAAGCAGTCACCGTATTGTGCTGCGAGACTTTAACGGAGAACTCTGGCACGTTGACATCAGCCAGGCAAAAATAAGTTCCAAAACATCATTTGTGCCGGGCAGTTATCTCAAAATTCATGGACACCAATCTGGCACCCATATTTTCAGCGCCCAAAACCTCCATGACTGGTATGAAACATACGACAAATAAACAGAGTTGTATGTCGTGTGTCAAAAACCTCCCCCGGATGGTTTGCAGGGGTGCTGATGAGTGCGTAATGTTTTACACTGGCGGGCATATTATCTGAAAGAAAAAAATAATGGTGAGATTATGAAATTTCCTGTTTGCGAATATGCTGAATCAGAGGCGGGATTTTACTCTCAGTGTGCGTCATGCCCTATAGATTCATCTTCTCCGGGCTGTGCACTTGATGAGATGGAAGATGGTACCTATCAGTTTGAGGGAAGAACTCCCAACGGCGGAATCAAGGCTCTCTTTTATTTCAGGGACAACGAGGGTCATCAAGTCAAAAAGAGGGAGGCCATCCATGTGGAGATTCATGAGCTGGATGAACAGGAGCATCTGATTACAATCCTCTACGGAATGGTTGATCCTGAAGGAATAATCTATCTGAAAAGTTCGAGCACTGAAAAAGCACATAGTCAGGAACGTATACAGTAATTTGGGACCCCTTTAGCTAATGACCCTGAACAAGCTCTATTTTGACGGTGGTGAGGAGATTCGTGATCTCACTATTGTCGGCGGTGGGCCTACTGGAATTTTTGCAGCATTCCAGTGTGGCATGAATAATATAAGTTGCCGCCTTATTGAAAGTATGCCTCAGCTTGGTGGCCAGCTCGCAGCACTCTATCCTGAAAAACATATTTATGACGTCGCGGGTTTTCCCGAAGTGCCGGCCGCAGGACTGGTGAACAGTTTATGGACACAGACGGAGAGGTATAATCCGGAAGTTATTCTTGGCGAAACCGTTACCCGCTATCGCAAACTTGAGGATGGATCTTTTGAGGTTACGGTTAGTTCCGGAAGGGTTTTTCTCTCAAGAGCCCTTCTTATTGCTGCAGGTCTGGGTGCTTTTTCACCACGCAAGTTGCCTCAGTTGAACAATATTGCTCATCTTGAAGGCAAATCTGTTTTTTATGCCGTCAAGAATATCAGTGATTTTGCCGGTCAAAGAGTGGTTATCGTCGGTGGAGGTGATTCCGCTCTCGACTGGACTGTCGGCCTTTTGAACGCTGCGGCCAAAGTGACGCTTGTTCACAGGATGCATGAGTTTCAGGGTCACGGCAAGACTGCACGGGAGGTGGTTGAGGCGAAAGAGAGTGGTCGTGTTGATGTTTTTTTGAATACAGAGGTCAAGTCGGTTGACATGGAAGGGGAGAGGTTGACGGCGGTTCATCTTCGTTCAAAAAATGGCAAGACGGTTCGGGTGGAAGCCGATCGCCTGCTTCTTCTTATCGGTTTCAAGTCTGATCTTGGCCCTCTTGCAGGGTGGGATTTGGAACTGGCAGACAATGCCCTTGTTGTTGACAGTCACATGAAGACATCGGTTAACGGTCTCTATGCTGCCGGTGATATTGCCTACTATCCGGGCAAGCTCAAGATTATCCAGACAGGGTTAAGTGATGCGGCGATGGCCGTGCGTCACAGTTTAACCTATATTAAACCGGGAGAAAAAATTCGTCATACGTTTAGCAGCCTCAAAGGGGCAAAGGAAAAGAGGAATGCACCAGATAAAGGCTGATCGACCATTACCCTCCTCATTTCAGGCGTGGATGCTTGCAATTCGACCAAAAACCCTGCCAGCCGGTGCCGTACCGGTGGTTCTTGGTTCCGCTCTCGCAGCAGTTGACGGTCGCTTTCGCCTGCTCCCGGCTTTCGTGGCCCTGATTTGTGCGCTTGGCATTCAGGTGGCGACCAATTTCATTAACGAGATCTATGACTTTCGCAAAGGAGCCGATACTGCCGAGCGTCTTGGCCCCACAAGAACGGTTGCCGCTGGCATCATCAGTGAAAAAACCATGATCAGGGTATCTGGCTCACTGGCTGGTGGAGTTTTCCTCCTTGGACTCTATCTCGTCTCCATTGCGGGCTGGCCGATTCTCCTTATTGGCCTCCTCTCCCTGCTCTTTGCATGGGGTTATACCGGCGGTCCTTATCCGATTGCCTATTCCGGTCTTGGTGATCTTTTTGTCTTTATCTTTTTCGGGCTGGTAGCCGTCGGCGGCACCTACTACGTGCAGGCCCATAATCTTGTTCTGCCAGTACTGATTGCGGCTGTAGCTCCGGGAGCTTTTTCGGTCAACATTCTTTTGGTCAACAATATCCGCGACATTGCCACTGACCGGAGGGTTGGAAAAATGACCCTCCCGGCCCGTATCGGAGCCGTCTGGGCTCGCAGGTTCTACGTCGCGTTGACTGTTGTAGCCTATCTTGTGCCCGCTCTTCTCTGGCTGAACCATTACTCGCCCTGGGCACTGCTCTCTCTGCTCTCACTCCCCCTCGCATTCGTCATGATCAAAACGCTCTACGCAAGCGAGGGCAGAGGGCTGAACCATGTTCTGGCCGGTACCGGAAAGCTGATGACCCTCCACGGGCTTCTCTTTGCTGCCGGTCTTCTTTTTCCCCTGTTTCAATAACCACATGCCCCCGTCATGACCTCTGAAATGGTTCCGATAGCGCTCATTCAAACCGCCTGCACAAGCGCCCCGGCTGAAAATATGGGCAAAGCGTGCAGCAAAATACGGGAGGCTGCCGCCAAGGGGGCCCGCATTATTTGCCTGCAGGAGCTTTTTCAGACCCGTTATTTCTGCCAGACGGAGGATTATGAATCGTTTCATCATGCGGAAGCTGTGCCCGGCCCCTCAACAGTGGTGATGCAGGAGCTTGCCTGCGAGCTTGAGGTTGTTCTTGTCGCCTCGCTTTTTGAAACACGGGCGCGGGGACTCTATCACAACACCGCAGTCGTCATTGATGCAGACGGGAGCTATCTTGGCAAGTATCGTAAAATGCACATTCCTGATGATCCCGGTTTTTACGAAAAGTTTTATTTTACACCGGGTGATCTTGGCTACAAGGTCTTTAAAACGCGATATGCTACCATTGGCGTACTGATTTGCTGGGATCAATGGTACCCTGAAGCAGCCAGGCTTACGGCGCTCAGGGGGGCGGAAATTCTTTTCTATCCAACAGCAATCGGATGGGCTACCAGCGAGCTTTCAGCCGATGTGCGTCGGGCGCAGCAGGAGGCGTGGATAACCATACAAAAGAGCCATGCCATTGCCAACGGAGTTTTTGTGGCAGCAGCCAACAGGGTGGGCACCGAAGATGATCTGGAGTTCTGGGGAAACAGTTTTGTCTGCGATCCTTTTGGCCAGATCATTGAGGAGGCGGCACATCAACATGAAACCACTCTTCATGCCACGTGTGACAGGAGTCGTATCGCCTTTTACCGCTCGCACTGGCCCTTTTTGCGCGATCGCCGGATTGAAACCTACTCTGAACTTCAGAATCGTTATCTTGACGAAGAGCGCTTTTGATTAGCCTTTTTTACAAACACTTTTTTGCTTATGAACCTCTTTGGTGCGATTATTTTTTGGACGCTGCTCATCACCTTTTTTGTCAAACTGGTTTCTGAACTGCTCAATCTCAAGGCGGCGAAGGCAGGGGTGCCTGATGAGTTTGTCGGACTTTTCGACGAGGCCGCTTACCAAAAATCACACGACTACTTGCACACCTCAACCCGCTTTTCACTCTTCGGCGATGCGGTTGACCTCTCTTTTCTTCTCCTCTTCTGGTTTTCGGGAGGATTTAACTGGCTTGACCAGATTTTGAGGGGGTATGGATTTCATCCGATTGTGTGCGGTGTGCTCTATATCGGAGTGTTGCTGCTGCTCCAGTCGCTGATTGATCTTCCCTTCAGCCTCTATAAAACCTTTGTCATTGAGGAGAAATTCGGCTTTAACAAAACCACCCCGGCGCTCTTTGTGGCTGATCTCTTCAAAACCCTTGCACTCTCTCTTCTGCTCGGTATCCCTCTGCTTGGTGCAGTGCTCTGGTTCTTTGAGGTCGCCGGTTCGATGGCCTGGCTCTGGGCCTGGGGTGGTATTACGATGGTCTCGCTTGCCCTTCAGTATATTGCACCCACCTGGATTATGCCACTTTTCAACAAATTTGTGCCGCTTGAAGAGGGCGAGCTGAAAAGTGCGATTGTGCACTATGCTGCAACGGTAGCCTTTCCGCTCACCGGCATTTACGTTCTGGATGGATCAAAGCGTTCAGCAAAGGCCAATGCCTTTTTTACCGGTTTCGGAAAACGCAAGCGAATCGCACTTTTCGACACCCTCATCTCCGCTCATCAGGTTTCTGAACTGGTAGCGGTGCTCGCCCATGAAATAGGTCATTTCAAGAAAAAGCACATCATCATCACGATGGTTTTAAGTCTATGCAACCTTGCCGTTCTCTTTTTCCTTCTCTCCCTTTTCATGAAAAACCGCGCCCTTTTTGATGCGTTTTTCATGCACGACCTCTCCGTCTATGGCAGCCTCATCTTTTTCTCACTGCTCTATACTCCTGTGCAGTGGCTCCTCTCTCTTTTCATGCAGGTGCTCTCACGCAAGCATGAGTATGAAGCCGATGCCTATGCGGTATCGACCTTTGAAGGGGGGGGCAATCTGGCCGATGCCTTGAAAAAATTATCGCGCAACAATCTCTCGAATCTGACGCCACACCCCTTTTACGTTTTTCTCAACTACTCCCATCCGCCAGTGTTGCAGCGTATTCTGCGCATCAGGGAGCTTGTTGCAGGCAGCAATGCCAAACCCTGAATGTTATGAACGAGTCGAGTTATTTCATGCCCCCCGAATGGGCTTTTCATAAGGCCACCTGGCTCTCCTGGCCACACAGGCTTAAGACTTGGCCCGGCAAGTTTTGCCCGGTTCCCGCTATTTTTGTTGCAATCGCCTCCTGGCTAAGCTTTTCAGAAGAGGTGCATATCAACGTGGTTGATAAGGCGATGGAGCGCAACGTGCTTGCCCTCTTCCAGAACGCAGAGCATGAGCAACTGCGCAGGGATCGAATTTTTCTGCATCGGATTCCAACCAATGACGCCTGGTGTCGCGATCATGGGCCGAATTATGTTTTTCGTCAAAGCGGGGGGAAGCGTGAAAAAGTGATCATGAACTGGGAGTTTAATGCGTGGGGCGAAAAATACAGCTCCTACCATGAAGACAATGCTGTTCCGGAGCGCATTGCCGCTTTGAAGCAGTTGCCTCTTGTGTCGCCCGGAATGATTCTTGAAGGAGGCTCAATTGACGTCAATGGAAAAGGGCTGGTGCTGACCAGTGAAGCATGTCTTCTCAATCCAAACCGGAACCCCGAACTGAGTCGAGAGCAGATTGAGCAGAAACTTGCCCGATACCTCGGTATTGAAAAAGTGCTCTGGCTTGGCGATGGTATTGCTGGCGACGATACCGATGGCCATGTTGATGATATGGCTCGTTTTGTCAATGAGACGACCGTAGTGATTGCTGTCGAGGATGAGCCGACTGATGTCAATTATGAAGCGTTGCAGGAGAACTACAAGAGACTCAAAACGTATACTGACCTCAGTGGACACCCGCTGAACGTGGTAAAACTTCCCATGCCATCACCCCTCTTTTTCGAAGGGTTTCGTTTGCCGGCAAGTTATGCAAATTTTTATATCGCCAATACGGTGGTGCTTGTTCCGACTTACAATTGCCCACAGGATCAACAGGCAATGGAGATTTTGCAGGGGTTTTTCCCGGGCAGGAGGGTTGTCGGCATTGACTCTACCGATCTTGTCTGGGGTCTCGGCTCCATTCACTGCATCACGCATGAAGAACCTGAATTTCCTGGCTAAAAAAAGCGGATGGCTGGCCATCCGCTTTTTTTGTCTTCGTACTCAGTTTTTTATGATGCAAGGAGAGTTGCAAGGCTCTTGCAGTTTTCATCGACAAGGGCTGCGGATACCTGGAGTGCTTCAAGCTCGGAGGCAGAGAGGTTGATTTCAAAAATCTGCTCAACGCCGTTTTTTCCAAGTTTGACCGGAACGCCACAAAAGACACTCTCAATACCATACTGACCCTCAACAAGGGTTGTGCAAGGGATAACGCGTTTTTTATCTTTGACAATCGCTTCAATCATCTCTACGGCTGAAGCTGCCGGAGCATAGAACGCAGAGCCAGTTTTCAGATAGTTGACAATTTCGATGCCGCCATTTCTTGTCCGCTCAACAAGCGCATCGATTTTATCCTGGGGAAGCAGCTCAGTCAATGGGATACCCGAGACATTGGTATAATTGACGATCGGCACCATTGAGTCGCCGTGGCCACCAAGTACCAAAGCGCTGACATCCTGCATGGAGACGTCAAGTGCTTCTGCAATAAAGCTCTTGTAGCGTGCAGTGTCGAGCACGCCAGCCATACCGATAACCCTCTCTTTTGGCAGACCACTGGCTGACCATGCAACAAAGGTCATGACATCAAGCGGATTGGAGACCATGATGATAATCGGGTTGGCCGAATACTTCATCACCTGGGTTGTGACATCCTTGATGATTGCGGCATTTTTGTTCAGGAGATCCTCTCTTGTCATACCTGGTTTTCTTGCCAGACCAGCAGTAATCAAAATAATATCTGAATCAGCAGAGTCTTTATAGTCGTTTGATCCTGAAACCTGGGTATCGAACAATCCTACAGCTCCTGACTCATACATGTCGAGAGCCTTGCCCTGAGGGATGCCTTCAACAATATCAATCAGAACAACCTCTTTGGCGAGTTGTTTTTCAGCAATGCGAAGAGCGGCAGTAGCACCTACATTTCCGGCGCCGACAACGGTAATTTTCATAATGCAATCAATAGTTAGTAGTGTGAAATAAAAAAAGCCGTCTTACACAGCAAGACGGCTTCCCTCGATTAAAACTTCTTTTATCGGCAACCCCAACTCAGCAAGGCATAATGTTGACCTGCTTTTTGTTGTTTCGTCCGTTGCGGAAGGTAACGACGCCGTCAATCAGAGCGAAAATGGTATGATCGCGTCCCAATCCGGCATTGATGCCTGGCTTGATAACG
>SESF01015708.1_pt1 | contig 46994 bp, 43 predicted proteins | sample 3171521 | NCBI WGS metagenome assembly SESF01 (sample SAMN10866945, study PRJNA518727) | freshwater metagenome | biome: subpolar coniferous forest; feature: holomictic lake; material: water; isolation source: holomictic Lake 227, 6 m and 8 m depth | place: Canada: near Kenora, Ontario | collected...
AATCACTGATTAGTTACCAATATGCTTATGAGACTATGAAGAAAATGTTTGAAATTGCCCAAGACGCTGCATGTTTGAACTTTCTTTCAAAATATGCCGATTACGAACTTGAAAAAAACCAACACTACCAACCAGAGGAGGTTTTCACTTGGGCAAGAGAATTTTCAAAAAAAGTCAATTTGATTAACGATTATCCGCTCCACGAATTTACAATTCAAATGTTTAAATATCGATAATAGATAATATCGTATGTGAAATATTTGTATTAGTCTTCAATAGAATTCTATCATGTTTTATCCAAATAAGTATAAAGCTATGCCCAAATCATCAGAAGTAGTTCGTAAGGCTATAGAGGCCATGTCTATTAGTTACAATAATAAAATTTATGAAATAAAGGAGCAAGATATTGATATAATCGTGCTTTCATTGGGCGAAGCCTTTTTTGAAATCCCGTTATTCTCTTTTAATGATTTACCTTTTCCTGAAATTTACCATTATTCCCATTCACGGGGAATTATGCCATTGAGAGAGAAAATAGCAAAATATTTTCAAAATCAATATAATTTTACTTTTGACCCTAACCGTGAAATTATCATAACAGCTGGATCAAAAGTTGCAATTCACATGTCTTTTATGGCTATTTTAAACCCTGGTGATGAAGTTTTGGTCTATGAACCATATTGGGTAAGTTATACGGAGCAAGTGAAGTTATGTTATGGGGTTCCAGTTCCCATACCATATTATAAAAGTGTTTATGATACAGAACAATATATTACGAATAAAACGAAATGTATTGTTATAAGTAATCCCAATAATCCAATGGGTAAAATTTACACTAAAGATGAACTTGAATATTTGGTTGCACTAGCAAAAAAATATGATTTTTACATCTTGTCGGATGAAGCTTACAGTGATTTTATCCCTAATAATGCGCGTTTCCATTCGATGGGGAGCATTGACATTAATAAGACACATACTATTGTATGTAATTCCATGTCAAAGAATTATGGAATGTCCGGATGGAGGATAGGATATGTAATTAGTCATTCAGAGTTGATTTATGAAATTCTTAAAATCAATCAACACCTCATAACTTGTCCAGCGACTATTTTAGAACATTATCTTACAAAACACTTTTACGAAATTCTTGAAATAACGAAGCCACAGATCCAAAAAGTGGTTGAACATAGAAAGCGTGTGGCCGATTATATGGATCAATTAGGCATTGTGCATTTACCTGGTGAAGCTGCATGGTACTTTTTCGCTTCCATTTCACCTTCCAAGCTGGGCTCAGAGGAATTTTGCAAAATTTTACTGCAGGAATATCATGTTGGCTGTGTTCCTGGAATCGGTTATGGGGCTTCTTGTGATACATTTATAAGGATTTGCGTGGGAACAGAAAGTATTGAAAGGACCATGGAGGGTTTACAAAGAATCAAATCACTTATTCAAAAAACCAGCTAAGAATCAAAAATGAAATAAATATGAAAAATGATTTCAGAAAAGAAATTATAGAATTTTGCCGAAATAACAGAGTTTCCACAACTGAAGTAGCTGATGCTTTGGGTAAATCTGGGGTAATCCCCAATATTTTTCCAATAAATCCCGGGCAACATAAGGTAGGTCAGGTTAGGTGTATATTTACAGCAAATAATTCCAATTATGATGTTCATGATCAGGTTATTGATGTTAAGCCAGAGGATGTTGTAATTGTGTTTTGTGCAAATTGTGAAGGCCGTGCCATTTTTGGTGAATTGGTTGCGAAATACATTTTACTTTATCAAAAGGCGGCAGCAGTGGTTGTTCAGGGATTTGTTCGTGACTATGCTGCATTAAGGAGAGAAGGTTTTGCCATTTGGGCGGAAGGTACTACACCCTTGGGTTGCTATAATACTCCAGCTGAATCTTTTCCTATTGATTCCAAAAATGATATCATGAAAAAGTTCGAAGGAGGTATTGCGATATGTGATGATGGTGGTGTGACTGTGATTCCTAAAGAAAATGTTAATCATGAAATGTTGCATCAACTTGAAAATATCGAGATTCAAGAAGACATTTGGTTTTTCTGTCTTGATGCTTTAAAGTGGAACACCAAAAAGATAGTTTGCGATAAAGCCTATCTTAAAGAAACTGACCTACTTTCAAGTATACACGTTGATCAGCTAGCAAATATTAATCACTTTAAAAATAAAGACAAGTAATAATATGAAAAAACGTCTTGCTATTATTCCAGCACGCGGCGGATCAAAACGAATTTCCAACAAGAATATTCGCGATTTCTGCGGGAAACCCATGATATCCTATATTTTGCAGTCAGCTTCTGATAGTGGGTTGTTCGATGTAGTTCATGTTTCGACAGAGAGTGATGAGATTCAACAGACAGTCGAGAATCTTGGATTTCAAATCGATTTTATGCGACCTTCAGAGCTTGCAGACGATCATACACCCATTATGCCTGTCCTGAAATATGTGACTAACGCTTACTTATCTCGTGGCCAGGAATTTGATGAAATATGGCTTCTGATGGCTTGTTCACCATTAATCGAAATTTCTGATCTTCAGGAAGCAGCTAAATTGTTTGAAAAGACAGAGGGCCGCAAATCTCTTTTAGCGGTGTCAGAGTATCCAGTTCCAATTGAGTGGGCATTCTGCCTTAATATAGATGGCACCCTTAACCCTATCCAACCGGGAATGTTTTCAGTAAGGTCCCAAGATTTAGAAAAAAAATACTTTGATACAGGAACTTTCGTTGTTTATACTTCTTCAATGATACGAGGAGCAGAGGGAGCCGGGTCTGATACTGAATTCATTGGGTTTGTGCTTTCCAAAGGCAAATCAATTGACATAGATGATGAGGAGGACTGGGCGATTGCAGAGGCTTTGTATAGTGAGAAGAAACAGAGGACTCATAAATGCGGATAATTATTTTTTATAGTATCAACGAAATTCGAGCAAGGCACCACAGATGTTTGAAAAAATAACAAAAGACAAGACCCTCATTATTGCCGAACTTTCAGCAAATCACAATCAAAATAAAGAGGTAGCGATTGAAACCATTAAAGCAGTAAAAAAGGCTGGTGCTAATGCTGTTAAATTGCAAACTTATAGGCCTGATACAATCACGATTGATTGCGATAATGAATATTTCCAAATAAATCACGGAACATTGTGGGATGGTAAAACATTATATGAACTATATAATGAAGCATATACACCATGGGAGTGGCATAAAGAATTATTTGAGGTTGCAAAAAATGAAGGATTGATCTGTTTTTCTTCACCATTTGATAAAACTGCAGTTGATTTTCTGGAAAAGCTTAACTGCCCAATCTATAAAATCGCATCACCTGAAATTACAGATACTCCACTAATTGAATATGTAGCTTCGAAAGGCAAACCTGTAATTTTGTCAACGGGAATATCAAGATTAGAAGACATTGAATTAGCTGTTAACACTATAAGGGCTGCCGGTAATAACCAGATTGCTGTTTTAAAATGTACTTCAGAATATCCTGCATCACCTGAAGATGCTAATTTACTAACAATAAAAAATATTGCTGAAACATTCAGTGTGATATCGGGCCTTTCGGATCATACTTTAGGAATAGAAGCGCCGATAGTTGCAACCGCACTTGGTGCAAAAATCATTGAAAAACATTTTATACTGAATAAATCAATAGGAGGCCCTGATGCAGCATTCTCATTGGATTATGATGAATTTAAAATAATGGTAGAGTCTATTAGAAAAGCTGAAAAACTGATAGGTTCAATTAACTATAATTTAAATCCAAAATTAGAAGAAATCAGGAAAAAAGGAGCACGTTCGCTTTTTGTTATAAAAAACATCAAAGCTGGGGAATTTATCACTGAAGATAATGTTCGATCTATTAGGCCAGGGTATGGTTTACATCCTAAATACCTTAAGGATTTGATTGGACGAAAAGTTGTTTCGGATATTAAAAAAGGAACTCCAGTAAATTGGGATCTAATTCAAAAATAATGAAATAGAGTCATTAATAAATCTTGAAAAATACGGGAACTAATATACTCCGAATTCCAATTTTGCAAATTGGTCGGGCAAAATAGTCATTTTTTCAAAATAGTAGAATTGATTCTTAGTTTCTGGAATCGAACGGTGAAAATAATTGGATATATTTGAGTTGGCACTAATCAATAAAAGTAAATGAACCTGTTTCAGCAAAGTAGAAAAAATGCAATAAAAATATTTTGCAAATTTAACAATATAGAGTTGATTGGATTTCGTCCGCGTCCAAAATACAAGGTCGAAAATGATCGCTTTGCTTACCAATCAATGTACCATCATTTTGAGATAAATCCCAACGAAGAAGTGCTTGATGTCGGTTGTGGAGCATATCCATTTCCTCACGCAACCATGCTGGTTGATTTGTACACCGAGAAGTCCGAACACCGGGCAGAAGAGTTACGAACTGACGGAAAATCCTTCAAGGTTGCAGATATCAATCATCTGCCTTTTAATGATAAGTCATATGATTTTGTTTTTTGCTCCCATGTGTTAGAGCATGTTGAAAACCCTAAGTGTGCCTGCGAAGAGCTAATTCGGGTTGGCAAGCGCGGATATATTGAAACTCCTTCAGTCATGACTGATGTTATGTTTTCGTGGGCTAAGGGAATGCACAAGTGGGTGACCTTTATTATAGCCAATAGAATTGTATTTTTTGAATATAATGAGCGGCTTTTGGAAGGAGTTCGTAATCCTTACTGGGGGAAATCTATATGGTCAAAAAGACATCATCCATTGCAAGATGTTTTCTTTAACAATATGGATATTTTTAATAATTCATTGATGTGGAATGAATATTTTAACTATTCAGTTTATTATTTGGATGGGCACATCGAACAAAGTAATTATTCTCTTGGCGATTAAAACAGAAACTCAGATTAATAAGCGAGAGTAATTATCCCTACTTTTTTCTACCCTAATTTTTATATGTTAGCCCCTATTGTCCTTTTTGCGTATAATCGCCCGTGGCACATACACCAAACCATTGAGGCTCTTCAGAAGAATGAGCTGGCGAAGGATAGTGATCTAATCATATTTTCTGACGCACCTAGAACGTTAGAAGCAACAGAAAAGGTAAACGAAGTGCGAGCATTTTTACGTATAATTAATGGGTTTAAATCGGTATCCATTATTGAACGGCATTTCAATTATGGCCTTGCCAGATCAATAATCGAAGGGGTAACAGAAGTGTTAAATAGATATAATTGTGTGATTGTGTTGGAAGATGATTTGGTTACTTCCCCATTTTTTCTCAAATATATGAATGAAGCTTTGCAGTTATATGAATTTGAAGAAAAAGTGATAAGTATTCATGGGTATATTTATCCATTGAAAAAACAATTGCCAGAATCATTTTTCATAAAAGGGGCTGATTGTCTTGGTTGGGCAACCTGGAAACGAGGTTGGAATTTGTTTGAACCCGATGGACAAAAACTTTTAGTTGAATTAATGCAGAAAAAGTTAACCCGGGAGTTTGACTTTAATGGAGCTTATGAATATACAAATATGCTTAAAGCACAAATTTTAGGCAATAACAGTTCGTGGGCTGTACGGTGGTATGCTTCTGCATTCCTCAATGATTGTCTTACACTCTATCCTGGATATTCACATATAAATCATATTTATAATAATGAACGTGGCACTCATTGTGGAGAGACAGCCTTTCTGAATACACAACTTAGCAGTAAACCGATCAGAATTGAGAAACTTCCTATCGAAGAAAACATATGCGCTCGCAAAGAGATAGAAAAATACTTCATGTCTTTAGAACCTTCATTGTCGAAAAGGATACAAAACAAAATATTTTTATATGGACTCAGGTTTGCGAAAAAGTTTAGACAATATTTTCGGACGAAAATAAATTTTACTTTAATTTCCGTCAATTTGTGAAAACTGATATGAACGTCATGAAGCATAGAATTAAGTCATTTTTGAAAGATTTTCTCCCTCCTTTTTTTTTAAAGGCTTTAAAAAGCCCAACGCGTTCAGAAATTGGCTACTATGGAGATTACTCAACCTGGGAAGACGCTGAAGCAGTCTCCTGTGGATACGACCAGCCTTCTATTCTTTTAAAAACAAAGGAAGCTACCTTAAAAGTGAAGCAAGGCGAAGCGGTATACGAACGCGATTCTGTATTATTCGACCATGTTGAATATTCATTACCCGTAATCCTTGGAATAATGTTAGCGGCGGCAAAGAATGAAGGACGGCTTCGTGTTCTGGATTTCGGAGGATCATTAGGGAGTAGTTATTTTCAGAATAGGAAATTTCTGAATAAACTCCCCGATGTACATTGGGGAATAGTTGAGCAACAGCATTATGTTAAATGTGGTAAAGAGTTTTTCCAAGACGAGCGGTTACATTTTTATTATACGATAGAAGATTGTATGGCAGATTTACATCCAAATGTAGTGTTGCTTGGCAGTGTGATACAATACCTAAATAATCCATACGAAATACTTGATCAACTGGCGAGAGTTTGTGCAAGGTTTTTAATCATCGATAGAACCCCGTTCTCGAAACTTGAATCACACAGTATCATAATTCAGAATGTTCCATTCTCTATATACAAAGCAAGCTATCCTTTATGGATTTTTTCTCGCAAGGCTTTTATTGCAAAAATAGAGCAAAATTGGCAATTGATAGAAGAATTTGAATGTAAGGAGGATCCTGTTGAAACAAAGACTGGGATTAAATTTGATTTTAAAGCAATGATTTTTTGTTCATGAATCAGCAAGCAACTAAATATCTGAATCTTGGATGTGGCAGCCGGTATCATCCGGATTGGATCAATATCGATATAGCCTCGCAGGGCCCCGGGGTTATCCAACATGATCTTAGTCAAGGCATTCCTCTTCCCGACTCAACTTGTGACGTCGTTTATCATACGGCGGTTCTTGAACACTTGCGATGCTCGGATGCAAAGAAATTCCTGGTTGAGTGCTTTCGCGTTTTAAGACCTGGTGGAATTATTCGTGTGGGAGTTCCCGATCTGGAAAAAATATGCAAACTTTATTTATCCAAACTGGATGCAGCTTTACAGGGTGATAAAGCAGCCTCCAACGATTATGATTGGATGATGCAGGAACTATTCGACCAGACTGTACGCGAAAAAAGCGGTGGAGGTATGGTGGACTATCTTCGTCAGAATCCTTTGCCGAATGAAGCATTTGTTTATGAAAGAATTGGTGAAGAGGGCCGAGATTTAGTAAAGGACTTACAGAACAAAGAAAGTCACAGCAGCCTCTCCCTTTTATCCTTCCGTAGGATACTTAGGGGATTAAGGGCTTTGCCAAGAGTTGTAATTCATCGGATACCGCTGTGGTTATTATGTTTAGGCGATAGACGAGCGCTCGAAATCGGTCGTTTCCGATTATCCGGTGAAGTTCATCAGTGGGGGTACGATCGCTTTTCACTTGCCCGGTTACTTCATTTAACCGGTTTTAAAGATCCTGAATTGCGGGATGCCAAATCAAGCAGAATTACCGATTGGACCAGGTTCAACCTTGATACCCTCCCTGATGGTACCGTAATAAAACCGGATTTATTTTTTATGGAAGCATTAAAGCCGTAGGGAATTGTTCATGATAAAAATGCCTGTTTTCGCTGCAAAGAAAGTACTCATCACCGGTGGTCTTGGATTTATTGGTTCTAATCTTGCCCGGCGCCTGGTTGTCGAAGGGGCGAATGTAACCCTTGTCGACAGCCTCATTCCCCAATACGGGGGCAACCTGTTTAATATCCAGGATATCGAGTCAAAGGTTTTGGTTAATATTTGCGACGTTCGTGATCCGCATGCCATGAAGTATATGGTCAGAAACAAAGACTACCTATTTAATCTTGCCGGCCAGACGAGTCATATAGACTCGATGACTGATCCCAAAACTGATCTTGACATCAATGCCTCCGCACAACTTTCAATTTTGGAAACTTGTCGAAACGTCAATCCTGACATAAAGATAATATTTGCCAGCACGCGTCAAATCTATGGAAAACCGGACTATCTTCCGGTTGATGAGAAACATCCCATTAGACCAGTGGATGTTAATGGAATTAATAAACTTGCCGGTGAATGGTACCACTTGCTCTATAATAATGTATATGGGATCCGAGCTTGTGCACTGCGATTGACAAATACTTATGGCCCTGGAATGCGGGTTAAAGATGCACGTCAAACATTTTTAGGTATCTGGGTACGGCTATTACTTGAAAATAAACCGATCAAAGTCTTTGGTGATGGTCTTCAGTTAAGAGATTTCAACTATATTGATGACTGCGTTGATGCTTTGATCCTTGCGGGAAAGAATGAGGTTGCAAACGGCAAGGTATATAACCTGGGCAGTTCGGAGGTTATTGACCTTAAAGACCTTGCAAAAATGATGGTTGGGTTGGGATACGGTGGCAACTATGATTTAGTTTCCTTTCCACCCGAGCGCAAGGCGATCGATATTGGGGACTATTATAGCGATTATTCATTGATCCAGAAAGAACTTGGCTGGGAGCCAAAAATAGATCTCTTAACAGGGCTGTCTAAAACGGTCGAATTTTATTCGAGAGAACTCAACCATTATGTTGATTAACAAATGTTGTATTCTATTGAGAACACAGAGTTTTTCATTAAAATGAAGTTGTGTGACGTGGAGTTTTGTAAGTCCAATAAAAAAAACTCCTATCACTAAAACAAATATGACCTTTTCGCATATTTCGGAGTTCAGAAAGAAAATTACTGTTGAATTATGATTTTAATGAATGACTTTCAATCAGAACCACATAGACTACGTGAAGCGATGAAGACTGCTGCTTCACGAGTCCTCGATTCTGGTTGGTATATTCTTGGTAAAGAAGTCGGAGCCTTTGAACGCGAATGGTCAAAGTTATGCGGAACACGATTTGCAATCGGTGTAGGTAATGGCATGGATGCCATTGAAATCGCCTTGCGTTCCCTCAATGTTGGACCAGGCTCAGAGGTTATTACCACCCCAATGACTGCATTTGCAACAGTACTTGCAATTATTCGAGCCGGTGCAACACCGGTTCTTGCTGACATAGAAGCTGATACTGGCTTGATGTCGGTTGATAGTGCCAAACGATGCTTGTCGAGTAATACCAAGGCTGTTGTTATGGTTCATTTATATGGACAAGTTAGAAATATGGCTGCCTGGCAATCTTTTTGTAAGGAGCATAATATACATTTGATAGAAGATTGCGCACAAGCCCATGCTGCAGTGTTAAACGGGAAGGTCGCTGGTTCTTTTGGTCAGGTTGGAGCGTACAGTTTCTACCCCACCAAGAATTTAGGAGCTCCGGGTGACGCCGGGGCCATTGTGACAGATGATCCTGTTATTGCCGAAAAGGCTTCACGTCTGCGTAATTATGGACAGAGTGAGCGTTATCATCATCCTGATTTGGGAATGAATAGTCGTCATGATGAACTTCAGGCTGCCATTCTTCTTGAACGTTTAAGGTGGCTACCGGAATTTACCTTGAAGCGACAACAAATTGCCAAAACTTATTTTGAAAGAATTAAGAATCCCCTTGTTCGATTACTTGCACTTCCTGAAGAATCAACCGCACATGTTTATCACTTGTTTGTAATTCTCTCTGAAAAAAGGGACGAACTTCAAGCTCATCTCAAAAATGCAGGTGTACAAACCTTGATTCATTATCCGATACCTGTTCATCATCAGGAACCTTGCAGGTCAATAACACGAGATCCACTAGGTTTGAGAGTGAGTGAGGAACACGCAAAAACCTGTTTATCGATTCCATGCCACCCCCAGATGTCTGATATTAATGTTCAAACAGTTATTGATGCTGTTAACTCTTATAAAGGCCAGTTTATTAATCGCTGAGAAGCACCATCTTCTGCGAAGATATCCAAAAGTATTTAGCCATGATTTATAAGTTTTAAAAACAGATGCTTTATCTGACTACTTTATTCGATAAGAACTACCTGCATAAAGGCTTAGTACTTTATGAATCCCTTAAAGAACATTGTTCCATACCTTTTGAATTATTTATCCTTTGCCTTGATGAAGACACAGAGTTGTTTTTTATCTCCAATGCCAGCATTTATCCAAATGTAAACCCTGTGTCATTATCTACACTTGAAGAGGCTGATGTTGAATTATTAACTTGTAAGGACAACCGGTCATTAATTTCCTATTATTTTACGATAAGTCCATGCTTGCCACTTTTTCTTTTAATTAAATACAATCTGCCTCATATTTGCTCCTTGGATGCAGATATGCTATTCTTAAGTGATCCTTCCCCATTATTTAATTATCTGAATGATTTTTCAATAATTATTACTCCTCATAAATTTTCAATAGAATTAAAAGAATTAGAAAAAAATGGTCTTTTTAACGTCAGTTTTCAAATATTTAAAAACAACATGATTGGTCGTGCCTGTTTAATTAAGTGGCGTAACCAATGTATTGAATGGTGTGAAGACCATGTCGACATAATAAATAGTCGTTTCGCAGACCAAAAATATTTAGACATATGGCCAGAGGTGTATAAAAATGAATTAAGGATATTGGATGATAATGTAAGTGGATTGGCGCCTTGGAATTTAAATAATTACAAAATCGAGCTAATCAATGGGGTTTTTTTTTCAAATCGTGAAAGGATTATTTTTTATCACTTTCACAATTTGAAAATAATAAATAATCATTGGGCGGTTACTGATATTCTGCTGTATAAAGTTAAAATATCTAATTCTATTAAACAATTATATAAAAATTATTTACGAAAAATATTTGTACAATACTTGGATTTAAACATGCCTAGGTCAGAGTCCCTGAGAGTTTCATATTCTTCAAGCCTAATTGAAAATATGTTGTCAAAAAGTCTTGCATATCATTTTGTTGAAAAAAAAAACATATATCAATACAACTTCGAAAATGTTCCCAAAATATTGAGAAGAATATTAATTAAAAGTTATCATTATTTGATCCGAATAATAGCAAACTGACGAGTTAAACTTAAATTTAAATTAACTTACTTAAATTGAAGAGTTTTATAAACCATTTTAAGATATATGGTCTAGCATATATGTTTATACTTTTACACTTTTTCGGTGGTAGTATAAATTCATTTGCAATACTGGCTACATCACTTTGGATATTCTGTTATTTCATTTTGAAAAAGCAGATAGACATTTATCTGGTGTTTTTATTATTGGCTCCCTCTATTCTTTTTGAAGCAACAACACAAACGGAAGGGAGTGGAGTTGCATTTTCTTTTTTCGAGCGTTTTCAAAGTGTTTTATTCATTGGACCAGTTGCTTTATCTACAAGATTAACCTTTTGCTTTGCAATTCTGTTTCGGATACTCTTTTTTTATAAGAACATCCGATTTCCAGTTCTAACACTGGCATGGTTTATCTCAGTAATACTGGCTGTAGTTGGTTTGATATATGCAGTTAAAATAGGTAATCAAAACACCTCGGGTCTTACAGTTGGATTCAGGATGGCATTATCCATGGGTGCAGTTTTGGTTCCTCAGACGATAAATAACAAAGAAGAATATTTTAAGAGTCTCTACAAAATATTTTTTTTATCCGTAATGTTATTGATAGCAGGTCTTATGCCGGGACACTGGCTTTTCATAACTTTTGGATTCATTCCATACTTTTGGCTTGTAGTAAAGCCAAGAATTCTAACTTTAATCCCATTGTTTTTCGCATTAAGGCTTTTGCTTAATTTGGGATCAACTATCACTATTCTTGCAGTCATATCCGTTAGTATTTTATTTTTTGTATTAATACAATTTAATTATGTTTATATGTATATATTAAAAAATAAGTATATATTTTTAGCTTTGATTATTTTTCCAATACTATTTACGTTATATACAATACAATTGCCCATAATTGATGCGTATGATACGAGCTCTTTTATGGGTTATGCTGAGTTTAAACTACTTGGTGACAGAAAGCCTGTCTGGGATGCTTCATATAAACTTATAATGAATTCGTTAATAATTACGCCTGCCGGCAATATACTCGAAGTATACCTGGATTATAGAAACAGTTGGGATATGTGGCAATCAGGGGCTCATAATATTTTTCTTGAGATTGGGAGACAAATCGGTGGTTTGGGAATGATTCTTTTATCTTTAATAATGTTAATAATGTTATACAGAACAGCCAACGAGGTTAGGTCTAAACAAGAAACAGTTATATTATATTGTTTCTTATCTATTTTTCTAATATTTGGCTTTACCGGGAACAGCCTCGTGTATGATGGGGTAGGTGCCTTTTATTGGTTTTTGGTCGGTCAGTTTTATTGGGCAATAAAGATACCTGAAGGGCCTAAAACAGGTTCAAGCATAGCACAATTATCAAAATAATCATATCGGGGAACGTGAAGAAATCCTTTAAGATAGGGAAAAAGTTTAATAAAAAAATGTGAATGACAAATTGGTTAATTATTGTTCAAATACGAAGTCGAAACCACTGATATCAATTATCACGGTAACGTATAATGCTGTTAATTCAGTTGATACCACTATTCGGAATATCCTTAATCAAACCTATAAATGGTATGAACTAGTAATTATTGACGGTGGTTCTACAGATGGAACTGTTCAGATTATTCAAGAATATAATGATAAGCTAAGTTATTGGATTAGCGAGAATGACAATGGAGTTTATGATGCAATGAATAAAGGAATATCTCATTCACATGGCGATTGGGTGATATTTATGAACAGTGGAGACTTGTTCGCTACTAATTCAGTATTAGAAGATGTTTTTTCTAAAAACAAAATTAAATCTTACATAAGTATCCTATATGGTAACACAATTGTAAAGAATACAAGTAAAATTATTATTCCTCCAGCCGCACTAAAAAAGGGTTTTTTTCATTTTGAAACGATTTGTCATCAGAGCATTTTTTTTAGAAGAGAGGCGTTTAACACTATTGGTTATTTTAACACACAGTTTAAGATAGTTGCTGATCGGGCATGGTTATTGAAATCATCAATAATGAAACTGCCATCTCAGTATTTGCCAATAAATATCTGTATTTGGGATCAAAATGGTTTTTCGACAAGGAACTCAGTTCTATCAATAAAGGAAAATTTATTATTGCAACGTTTCTATTTTAATCCATTCGAACGATTCTTATTACCATGGATCCAACGATACAAAAATTTTAGGAATAAATTAAATATAGGCAGGAAAAAGGGATGAGTAGAATAAAAGTATTATGGCTAAGTAATGCGTTATTTGAAAAAGCTGACATGGGGGTCACCGGGACCTGGCTTCATACTATGTCGGAAGGCCTGATGTCATCTGGAAGAATAATACTTGGGAATGTTACGTCGGGAAAAGTGAAAGGTCTTATAAGGGCTGATTATGGCAATATTAAGCAATGGGTTATTCCTTTTAAAAGAAGAATGAACCGCGATGGTCTTCCCGGGAAAAAAATAGTTGATTATTATTTAGCTATAATCAGTGAATTTAATCCCGATATTATTCATATATGGGGGATAGAAAGGTTTCCGGCTTTAATTACCGCAAGACATTTCATTACAGTTCCAAAAATTCTTGAAATACAAGGGATAGCCGGAGCATGTGCTAAATTCGCCAATGGGGGTCTTTCTTACAGGGAAATGATTCAGTGCATTGGTTTAAAAGAAATATTACTGAGATCATCTGTCTTCCAGTTAAGGAAACAATACAACAAATGGGGGCGATTTGAGGAAGAGATAATTGTGAATCACAAATTCATTACAACACCCTCAACATGGATGAAGGACAATGTAAAGTTTATCAATCCTGAAGCATTTCTCTTTCAAAATGAAATTCCCCTGCGAAAGGAGTTTTTTCTGAATAGGGGCTGGAAGTTTTCTGGTCTTCCGATCATATTATGCTCAGCGTCTTCACCACAGCCATTTAAGGGTTTTCATGTCATTATTCGAGCATTGAAATTATTAAAAAACCATTTTCCGGATATTAAACTAAAAATCGTGGGTAATCATCAATTGAAAGGGGTTAAGAAAAACGGTTACATTAATTGGCTTAATAAGTTAATTAAGACCAGTGAGTTGGATTCAAATGTGATCTGGTTGGGTCCCCTGAATAGTATTCAGCTAACAAAGGAGCTACTTAATACTTCTGTAGTGGTTCTTCCTAGTTACATTGAAAGTTACGGGGTGGCTCATGCAGAAGCTATGGCCATGGGGATTCCTTGTGTATGCGCCTATAATGGGGGTAGTTCTTATTTGGCTGAAGATGAAAAGACAGCACTGTTTTTCCAACCTGGTGATCACATAATATGTGCCAGCCAGGTTTTAAGATTATTATTAGATAGGGAATTATCCGAATCAATATCTTCAATGGCAAGAGAAAAAGCTATATTACGAAATAATACAAATTCTATTGTTATTAAACAAATCCAAATCTACGAGGAAGTTCTTATCAAAAGTAAACAAAACGAAATTTAGAAATTTAAAAAATATTAAAACGAATACAGATGTGCGGTATAGTTGGATCTTTAAGTTTTGCAAATTCTTCATTTCGGGTGAGTGAACCTTATATCATTAAGATGCGAGATACCATGTTACACCGAGGACCTGATGGTGGAGGCGTATGGGTCTCAAAAGATCAAAGACTAGGGTTGGGTCATCGTCGACTTTCAATTATTGATTTAGATGCATCGGCTAATCAGCCAATGTCAAGTAACAAAGGATTATTACAAATTGTGTTTAATGGAGAGATTTATAACCATGCTGAAATCAGGAAAGAACTGGAATCCCTTAATCATATCCAATGGGAAACAGATCACTCTGATACAGAAGTTATTTTGCATGCATTTGAACAGTGGGGTATTGATTGCATTCATCGGTTTAGGGGAATGTTTGCAATTGCACTTTGGGATGAAACAAAAAAAGAACTTTGGCTGATTCGTGACCGTGTAGGAATTAAACCCTTATACTATAGTATACATCATGGGCGCATTGTTTTTGCATCCGAAATCAAGGCACTCCTTCAGGATCCCGATCAGACCAGATTCATAAATGAAGAGGGATTTTTTCATTATTTATCATTTTTAACAGTACCCGCACCCGATACCTTATTCGAAAACATTCATAAATTGCCGGGAGGTACATGGATGTGCATTAAAGCAAATGGTAAAATCATCAAGCAAAAGTATTGGGACGTCTTGGACCATAGAAAGTCCCTGGAAAGATTTTCTGATGATGAAATTGCAGATTTAATACTAAATGAACTCAGAACATCTGTAAAGCTCAGAAAAATAAGCGATGTTCCGGTTGGTGTATTCCTGTCGGGTGGTATCGATTCGAGTACCAATGCTGCATTATTTTCCGAAACCGATTCAGATAAGGTTAAAACTTTTTCTATAGGATATTATGGAGAATACCACAGCTATCAAAACGAACTGCATTTTGCAAAATTAATCGCTGAATTTGTTGGTGCAGAATATCATGAAAAGCTCTTGAGTGTTGACGACCTGGTGAGTTTCTTGCCGTTAATGGTGAAGCTGCAGGATGAACCCATTGCTGATCCTGTGTGTGTGCCGGTTTATTATGTTGCTAAATTAGCACGGGATAATGGTGTAATTGTCTGCCAGGTAGGCGAAGGAGCTGATGAGTTGTTCTGGGGTTATCCAATGTGGAAGAAATTTTTGCGGTTTCAAAAAATTAGCAACTACCCTATACCAATTATCATTAGAAAGTTTGTCGTTAGCGCACTTTCAAAATTTGGTCTTAATCATGATTGGAGATTCGAATTTCTTAGAAGAAGCAGTTGTAATCAACCTATTTATTGGGGATCTGAATCATATACACAGGTACAAAAAGAAAGATTGCTTTCTCCAAGGATGAGAAAAAAATTTGCCGGAAAAACATCATTTGATGTTATCAAGCCTATTCGTGATAGTTTTGAAGAAAAATCAGCAGACAAGTCCCCTCTTGATTGGATGACTTATCTGGATTTGAATCTACGATTGCCAGAACTTTTACTTATGCGTGTTGACAAAATGTGTATGGGAGTATCACTGGAAGGCCGGGTACCATTTTTAGATCATAAGTTTGTTGAGCTTGCAATGAGTATTCCGACAAGTGTAAAAACACGTAGAGGCATCTTAAAGTTCATCCTTAAGAAAGCTGTTCGTAATATTATTCCGGATGAAATTATCGATCGAAAAAAACAAGGGTTCGCAGCTCCAATAAATGAATGGTTCGATGAAAGCCTTGGAATGCTTGCTCATGGCGAATTAAGAAAGTTTTGTTTAAATACTGATTTGCTCGATTGGAGCGAAGTAGAAAAACTTTTGGCAAGCGATAAACGTGCACGTGTTTGGCCATTGCTCAACGTGGCTCTATGGTGGAACTTATACTTTGAAAATTCACAATCATGAATAAAGAAGAAAACCGCTTGAATGATCAGGTTCAAGCATATTGGGAAGCTATCCCTTGTGGTACGAATGAAGAAATCGTAGGTAATAATGAAAAATTTTCAAAAGAATATTTTGAGGCCATTGAAAGCCACAGATATACTGTAGAACCTTTCATTCATTCAGTTGCACAGTTTACCTTGCATCGGGGCAAGCGTGTTTTAGAAGTTGGCGTCGGGGCAGGCACTGATCATCTGCAATGGGCCCGGGCAGGAGTTGATCTTTATGGGGTAGACCTCACAGATGCTGGACTAATTACAACTCAGAAACGGCTTGAATGTTATGGATTTACTTCTAATTTGCAACGGATCGATGCAGAATCTTTGCCATATCAGGATGGTTTTTTTGATATAGTCTATTCCTGGGGTGTGATCCACCATTCAGAGCATCCTGAAAAAATTATTAAAGAAATTCGAAGAGTATTAAAACCGTCTGGTGAATTTTACGGGATGCTTTACCATCGACCCTCACTCACAACTTTAAGAGTATGGATTAAATATGCGTTATTCAAAGGACGTCCATTTCGTTCCTTTCGTGAAGTTCTTTTTCATCATGTAGAGTCAATAGGAACAAAAGCATATACAGTTAAAGAACTTGGTTTTCTTTTTAAGGAGTTTTCTGAAATTACCATTACTCCCCTCTTAACCGTTGGGGATATACATAGCTTACCCAAGTGGCTCGTTAAACTTATTCCAAACATATTTGGTTGGTTTTTAGGTATTCGAGCAAAATCATGAGTTATTGTAATTGAATTTAACATTTCTTTTTAATGAAACAGGTTCTCATTCATAAAGGAAACGCTATACTAACTGAAGTTCCTGCACCAAGTATAGAAGCTGGAGAGGTCCTTGTTCAGGTCAGGGCCTCTTGTTTGTCTGTTGGTACAGAGATGAGCGGGGTTCGCTCAAGTGCCATCCCCCTATGGAAAAAAGTATTACAGCAGCCTGAAAAAATTATTTCAACCATTGAACTTGCGAAAACAATAGGGTTTAATCGTACCTGGAGTTTGATTGAAGAAAAAAGAGATGCTTCATTTCCTACAGGTTATTCTGCTTCAGGGGAAGTAATAGCAATAGGAAATAATATCATTGATATACTTCCAGGTGATCGGGTTGCATGTGCTGGGAATCAGTATGCATTTCATTCAGAATTCATTCGTGTTCCAAGAAATCTTTGCACGTTAATTCCCGAAGATGTGAATTATGAAGAGGCTTCAACAGTAACCCTCGGAGCCATTGCATTGCAAGGTGTTCGACGAGCTAAACCAACATTGGGTGAATGTTTTGTGATTATAGGGCTTGGTCTCATTGGCCAATTGACGGTTCAGTTATTACATGCTAATGGTTGTCGTACAATCGGGATTGATCTTGACAAAGAAAGGATAAGTTGTGCCAAAAAGTCGGGGATGGATATTGGGATAATTGCAGGTAATATCAATGATTATACAGAGGTAGCCCGAATAACTGATGGTTTTGGCGCTGACGGAGTTATTATTACTGCTGCATCGCCTTCAGATGATATAGTGTCGAATGCATTTAAAATTTGCCGGAAGAAAGGTCGTGTTGTTTTAGTAGGTGATGTGGGTCTTAAACTGAATCGTTCCGATTTTTATTCTAAGGAAATAGATTTTTTAATTTCAAGTTCTTACGGACCAGGTCGCTACGACAACAGGTATGAAGAACAGGGACTTGATTATCCATTAGCATATGTTAGGTGGACCGAAAATCGAAACATGTCGGAATTCCTGAAGCAAATTGCGGAAAAACGGGTATTGATTGAACCATTAATTACATGTAAGTATCCCATTGAGGAAGCGCCAAAAGCATTTGCATCGCTAAACTCCAGTGACAATAAGCCAATGATGGTGCTACTCACCTATCCTGATAGCAAAGATTCTCCCAAAAAGTATGTTGTTTATAAAACAAATTCAAATTCAGCAGAAGGACCAATACGAATAGCTATAGTAGGTGCTGGAAATTTTGCTCGTTCTACTCACCTACCCAATATAAAGAACTTAAGTAAACAATTTGAGCTGCATGCTATTGTTACCAGAACTGGCCACACTGCAGCAGCTATTGCAAAACAATTTGGAGCTGCATATGCAACTACAGATTACTCAAAAGTTCTTATTGACCCCAATATTGATGCTGTTGTCATTGCAACACGGCATCATCTGCATGGATCAATGGCCCTTGCTGCATTACAGGCTGGGAAACATGTATTTGTAGAAAAACCATTGGCTTTGAGCATTGAAGATGTCAAAGCGCTTGATACATATATCAGTTTAGTGGGAGATAAGCCCCTGCCAGTTTTATTAACAGGTTATAATAGACGTTTTTCTCCTTTTGCACATCGGATAGCCGGGATAATAAAAAGCCGGTCTGGGCCATTTATTATAAATTATCGGATGAATGCAGGCTACATACCACTTGACCATTGGATACATAGTGCGGAAGGTGGTGGAAGAAACCTTGGAGAAGCATGCCACATCTATGACCTGTTTACTTTTTTTTGTGATGCGGAAGTCACCAAAATCTCTGCTCATGCTATTAAACCTAAAGGCCATTATTATGCACGCAACGATAACTTTGTTGTCACCCTAAGCTATGCCGATGGATCTGTTGCCACGTTAACCTATACTGCTATGGGAGCTAAAGAAATTCCGAAAGAAATGGCTGATATCTATGTTGATGGTAGAATATTAGTAATGAATGACTATAGAAGATTGGAAATTCATGGTTCAAAAGGTGGTGTATTTAAAACTTCAATCCAAGAGAAAGGACTTAAGGAAGAATTAATTGCTTTTGCAGATGCAATTAAAGGAGGAGAGTGGCCAATACCCTGGTGGCAGCAAAAGCAAACAATGGATATTGCATTTGCAGTTGAAAAAGCCATATCAGGCTTTAATATATAATTGAATTGGTTGTACATGAATCCAATTACCTTGAAGAGATTTGTGCGACGTCTACGAAATTTTATTCGTAGATCTTATCTTCGTTTTCGTGATATTTTTTTAACTACATATTCTTATCCTATTGCTGTTGAAGGTGAATTAACACATTTAATACCTGGGAAGATTGAATTTTTATTGAACCCCATTGACATTGAAATCAACAGCAATCATTTGAATCACACCTTTAATCTTTTGGGTTCAGGATGGGTAAATATAAAATATGGCATGAAATGTAATGGGTTCGAAACGATAAAATTTAAGACTAAACTCTTTTTTGCTAAAAAGGATTTGAAAAGTTTACCAATAAAACTCATTAACAAAGCCAACACAACCAAATCGGATAAAATTTGGAACATGCTCTCAGCAGATTATTCTCCGATAGATTGGCAAATTGATTTCAAATCAGGATTTAGATGGTCAAATAAAACTTGGTACCGAAAAATCAGATATGGAAACATTGAAGGGATAGATATTAAAGTTCCATGGGAATTATCAAGGATGCAACACCTACCTGACTTGGCAATTGAATATTATTATAATAAAAATCCAAAAGTACCTATTGAATTTAAAAATCAGATTTTAGATTGGGGTTCTATGAATCCTCCTCGTTTTGGCGTTGGATGGGCCTGTGCGATGGATGTTGGTATTAGAATCGCAAATTGGGTGGTAGCGTATGATATATTTCTTGCGTCAGGTGTAACGTTCGAAAATTCATTTAACGAGATATTTAAATCTTTTATTTTTGATCATGCCTGCCATATTGTAAAAAACCTGGAATGGTCAGAATTTTCCCGGGCAAATCATTATTTAGCAAACATTGCTGGATTGATAATGGCGACAGTCTATTTGCCTGCAAATAAACAAACTGATGCATGGTTAGCATTTGCAATACAAGAACTAATGGTTGAGACAGACAGACAATTTTTACCGGATGGAGGTCATTTTGAAGGATCAACCAGTTATCATCGGCTTTGTGGAGAAATGATTGCTATTTCTGCAATCTTTGTTGAATCCTTGCCGGAAGTTCGTATTGTTCGACTTTTTAATGCATTACCTGGTTTAATGACTGAAGGACCTGGTTTAGATAGTCGTACACCCGAAGGAATACGATCCACTTATAACCAAACTGGAAGAGTATTTAATGACAGGTTCTATTCAAAACTTCTACTTGCTGCAAAATTCACAGATGACTTATCAAAGAAGGATGGATCTGTAACTCAAATAGGAGATAATGATAGTGGTCGTTTTCTCAGACTGGGTGGATGGGTTAAAGGACAATCAAACATTGATCAATGTCACTTAAACCATCAACAATGGCTTGTTTGGGTATACTACTTATTAGGGAAACCAGAGCTACTTGATTCGAGGTTTTCGGAGACACAGGGTATCCCTAAATCACTTGCATCTGCATTATGTGCTAATAAAACACCTAATGTTCAATTTATTTTTTTAAGTTCAACAGTAACTAATTTTTCTAAAGATAACCACCAGCCATTCTTTCACTACTCTTTGGCAAAAGTGACCCATCGTTTATCAAGTATTTATCAAGCTGAAAAACCCAATTTGTTTAAAAACACATATTATTTGAGTTATCCCAATTTTGGTGTTTTCATTGTGAAGTCACAATTGCTGCATTTAATTATCAGATGCGGTCCTGAAAAGAAAGAGGGACCAACCGTTCATGCACACAACGACCAACTCTCTTTTGAGTTAATTATTGACGAAAAACCTATTACATTAGATCCGGGTACTTTCATTTATACACCATCAAAAAGTTGGCGAAACAGATATCGATCATGCAATGCTCACACTGGCCCTTCAGTAAGTGATCAGAATATTGATAGCGATATGGACATTTTTTCATCTTTAGCTTATTCGACAGGTGAATGTATTTATTTTGGTCCGGAAGGATTTATTGGCAAATCCACAATAAAAGGAGGAGAAGTGTTGCGAAAGTTTTTCTTCAAAACAAAAAGTATCGAAATCATCGATGAATATAACCTGGAAAATGATTATGTTCCTGCATCATCTGATTTATTTAGACCCATAAAACCTTTATCTTTTTCTTTTGGATATGGATTACAATGAAATGAAAAAGCAGACCATTCTAATGGCAGTGTATAACCCAATTGAAGTTGATGGAAGGGTTAAAAGAATAAGCGATAGTCTTGCAAAAGAATTTAAGTTGATATTAATCTGCCCAAAAGGGAATGAGGAATATAAAAATCCACTATATAGGATAAGACGAGTAAAATTGATTGCTGGTTTTGGTAGAAGTGTAAAATTGCTTCATTTTTGGATACAAATCATTAAATTTTCCCTAATGATGAGGCCAAAAATTATATATGTCCATGATTTTTTTCTTCCCTTCCCAGGGTGGTTAGCCTCAAAGCTAATAAATGCTAAATTTATATATGATGCCCATGAATTGATCGTACCATCAAAACATGACATTACCTCAAAAAAAGAAAAAATATTTTATACATTAGAGAAAGCAGTCATAAACCAAGCTAATTTAATAATTGCTGCTAATCCTGAGCGTTCTGAAATAATGAAAGTACATTATAAATTGAAGACCCTACCTACAACCATACGAAACATTCCACCGGTACCAAATATAATATATAACGATTTGGAAATATTTACTTGGTATCCGGAATTGAAAAAAATTAAAATTACAGATGTTCATGTAATTTATATGGGAGATATTTCTTATGGAAGGGGATTAAAGGTTCTTATTGAAACAATTGATTTTTTACCTTATAATTTTAAAATGTTTATTGTCGGTAAGGGGCCTGATCTTGATAAATTAAGAAAATTTGCTTCTGTAAATAATGAGGGTCGATTAATAGTAATTGGACCGGTTTCTCATGAAAAAATTCATGACATTATCAGAATGGCGGATATAGGCTATTTGACATATTCGATGAATGGCCTGAATAACTTGTTGTGTGCACCAAACAAAATATTTGAATATGCCCAGGCAGGTTTACCAATAGTATCTACCTGTCAACTTCCTATTAAAAGATATATTAGTGAGTTTCCCATTGGTCTTCTCATAGGCTGTGATAGCAAAGTTACTCCCTTAGTGCTTTCAAAAGCGTTTATAAAAATCGCTGAGGATTATGAATCATTTAAAAAGGAAATAGATAAATTCTTACTCACATATACCTGGAAAAAAGAATCCGGAGTGCTAATCAAAAAGGTAAAAGAAGTGTTAGAATGATTACAAGATTGCATGATAAGTGGGCACATCAGGGACAATTCAAATAAAAGGTATTAATTTCTAATTTATGAAAACCGTTCTCGTCCTCTCTGCCTTTTATATTCCGGGATTTAAAGCGGGTGGACCACTTAGAACAATTCAAGGAATGATTAACATCCTAGGAGATGAAATAAAATTTAATATAATTACAAGGGATAGGGATTTTATGGATTCCAAGCCTTACCCGGGTATCAAAATTAATACTTGGCAGAAAATTGGGAATGCGGAAGTGCTCTATTTATCTCCTTGTGCCTCAATATCATTAATAGGGATGTATAAAGCTATATGCTCAAGACCCTATGATATTCTTTATATAAACAGTTTTTTTGACCCCCGATTTGCTATTGTTCCAATATTTCTGCATCGTCTGCACTTAATCCCTAATACTGTGATTTTACTTGCGCCACGAGGTGAATTTAGCAAAGGCGCGATTTCATTAAAGAAATTTAAAAAAGTTTCTTATATTTATCTTGCAAAGGTTCTAAAACTTTACAAAAAAATATTTTGGCATGCAAGTTCTCTCTATGAAAAGATTGATATAGAACGAGAGTTTGCACAAAGAGGATTGTTTTTAATGAACAAAATATCATCCGATGATATATCTTTAAATAACGGCACAGATAATAAAAATATTCTAATAGCAAATGATTTATCCAAAAATCATAATATTCAGATTGCTACAAATTTGTTTGAAGCAACCTCATTTACTCAAAGAAAACATGAAATAATATCATTAACAAACGACCTAAAAATTATTTTTCTTTCAAGGATTACGAATAAAAAGAACCTAACTTTTGCGCTAACTATTTTATCTAAAATAAAATACAACATTATCTTTGATATTTACGGACCCAATGATCAAGACAAAAAGTACTGGACTGAATGTCAAAAAATCATTTCAAAATTACCAAAAAATATTAAGGCCATTTACCACGGCAATATTGAACATGAACGTGTATATGATATTTTTTTTAATTACCATCTTTTCTTTTTTCCAACAAAAGGCGAAAATTTTGGCCATGTTATTTTGGAATCACTTTTGGCGGGTTGTCCTGTCTTAATTAGCGATCAAACACCTTGGCAGGATCTGGAGGAGTTTGGTGCAGGTTGGATGTTTTCACTTGACAAACCGACTGATTTTTCTAATATTATAAATAAGTTATGCCAACAATCCGACAACGAACTTAATATTTATAGAAAAAGGGCAGTTGAATACGGAATAAAACAATTATCTAACACAGATTATATCAAGCAAAATAGGGACTTATTTTCTATCGGTTGAGGTTTATTTACTTATTAATCCAATTACATTTGAAATAATGAAAAATGGCAGTCTTCTAATTACAGGTGGTACAGGTTCATTCGGCAGTGCTGTTCTTAAAGAATTTTTATTTACAGAAATTTCGGAAATACGAATTTTCAGTCGTGATGAAAAGAAACAGGATGACATGCGGCAGCAATATCAAAACGAAAAGATAAAATATTACATCGGCGATGTGCGCGACAAGCGGAGCCTCGATGCGGCCATGAAGGGGGTGGATTTCGTGTTTCATGCAGCGGCGCTCAAGCAGGTTCCATCCTGTGAATTCTTCCCGATGGAGGCGGTTCGCACCAATGTGATGGGTTGTGAGAATGTGTTAGACAGCGCGCTGGAGCATGGTGTTAAAAATGTGATCGTGCTCAGCACCGATAAAGCCGTTTACCCGATCAACGCCATGGGGATGACCAAAGCATTGAGCGAAAAGGTAATGATTGCCAAATCGCGCAATGTCAACGGTACAGGAATTGTTTTTTGTGGTACCCGGTATGGCAATGTGATGGCTTCGCGGGGGTCGGTTATCCCATTGCTAGTTGACCAGATTAAAAACGGAAAACCATTAACGATTACCGATCCGAAGATGACCCGTTTCATGATGACCCTGGAGGACGCCCTTGACCTGGTTCTGTTTGCATTTGAACATGGATCGAATGGCGACATTTTTGTTCAGAAAGCTCCGGCAGCAACATTGGATGTGTTAGCCAAAGCATTGCTTGAATTGTACAACGCTGCCAATCCCATCCAGATCATCGGTACACGCCACGGGGAAAAATTATACGAAACCCTGGTGAACCGAGAAGAGATGATTAAATCCATCGATATGGGCAGTTACTACCGGATCCCTGCCGACACCCGCGACCTGAACTATGGCAAGTATTTCACGGAGGGGCAGCAGGAGATGGATGAGATCGCCGATTACACCTCACACAACACCCATTTGTTGACCCTGGAGGAGACGAAGCAGCTTTTGTTAAAACTGACATTTATCCGCAAGGATGTCATTAAAGAAAAGGCCGGGAATGATTAAAGTTGGCATTACCGGTGAATCGGGGTTTATCGGGTCACATTTACGCAACACCCTTGGCCTTTACAAAGAAGAATTTGAGTTGGTGCCCTTTTTCGATGAGTTTTTTACGAATGATCGACAATTAAACCGGTTTGTTGCATCCTGCAATGTCATTGTGCATCTGGCCGCCATGAATCGCCATGGATATCCGCAGGTGATTTACGACACCAATATCCGGCTTGTCAAAAAACTGATTTGGGCGCTCGATCAGACCCATAGCAAGGCGCATGTGCTGGTTTCCTCCTCCATCCAGGAAGATTTTGACAACCTATATGGAAGATCGAAAAAGGAGGGAAGGGAACTACTGGCCGATTGGGCTGACAGGAGTGGTGCATTGTTCACCGGTTTTGTTTTTCCCAATATTTTCGGACCCTTTGGCAATCCATACTATAATTCCTTTATCGCCACATTCAGCCATCAACTCACCCATGGTGAAATCCCAACCCTTGAAATTGATAAAAAAGTTCCGTTACTTTACGTGGATGATGCTATAAACTCAATTATCGACGCGATCCGGGGAAGACAGAACATACGGGAATACCGCGTCGCCCATTCCGCGGAAATCAAGGTTACAGATATCCTGGAACTGCTGAAATCCTTCAAATCGGTCTATACTGAACAAGGGATCATCCCGGAGTTTAACAACACCTTCGAAAGCAACTTATTCAACACCTTCAGGTGTTATATGGATATCGAAAACCATTACCCGGTCAAATATTTACAACACAAAGATGATCGGGGTGATTTTGTGGAAATAATCAAACAGAACGGCGGCCAGGTCAGTTTTTCAACCACCAAACCTGGCATCACCCGCGGCAACCATTTTCATACCCGCAAGATCGAGCGCTTCTCCGTGATTAAGGGCAAAGCCCTTATCCGGCTTCGGCGTATCGGAACAAAAGAGGTTTTCGATTTCTATCTTTCAGGCGACGAACCAGCTTACGTGGACATGCCCATATGGTATACCCACAACATTACCAATGTTGGCCATGATGACCTCTACACCATCTTCTGGATCAATGAATTCTTCAATCCCGAGGATCCGGATACCTACTTTGAAGTCGTCTAAAACCTTAACCAAACGTGACACACGTGACGAAATAAAGTGACGGCGTGACGAAAATTTTAAACGAGAAACCTTTCCTCGCTCCAATATAATTATTATTTCAGTTAACTTTGAACTCATTTAACAGGTTCACCATGGCACAATATATTTTTGAGGGAAAATATCAGAACATGTCATCAGTTGTGAAGGTCAAGCTTTTATTGTTTCACTTTGAGGATGAAAACAAAGTGCACTTCATTTATTCCCCTCATTTGGATTTGACCGGATATGACAATAATTTCGAAGCAGCCAGAAAGTCATTCGAAATTGCATTTGAAGATTTTGTCGATTACACCCTTAAAAAGAAAACATTGGGGAAGGTGTTAACCGAATTGGGTTGGAAACTGAAGGGATCGGCTCAAAAACCAAAAAAAGTCATAGCGCCCAGCATTACCTCCGTAATAAAGGACAATGAATATGTATCTGAGATTTTCGACAAATATCCTGTCAATACATATCACCAGGAAGTTGGATTACCTTGTTTCGTCTAAATAGATGATTGAATGTCAACAAGGAAATTGTCAAACATTCCGGTAAAGGAATTCCGCAAGTTTCTTGAAAGCCAGGAGTTAAATATCATTAGGGAGGCCAAAGGCAGGGGAGGTCATGAGAAATGGTCAAAATCCGGAATGGACAGGCCAATCACATTACAAACACATATTGACCCTGTTCCGGAATTTATTGTGAAACAAGTGCTGCGCCATTTAAAAATGGATAAAAAAACCTTCTTCGAAGAATTTGAAAAGCTTTGACAAGCATGAGTGATTAGTCTTAACACTTAACCACTTAACACTTGTCACTAAAAACTTATAGAATGCAAAAAGCACAATTAAAAGTTTTGACCATCGTAGGAACCAGGCCGGAAATTATCCGCCTGTCCTGCACAATGGCTTTACTTGATCAACATTTGAACCAGGTCATCGTTCATACAGGGCAGAATTACGATTATGAGCTCAACGAAATTTTCTGGAATGAACTGGAACTGCGCAAACCCGATTATTTTCTTGGAGTAGACACCACATCATTAGGCGCTGCAGTTGGCGATATTATCCGGAAATCGGAGGAGGTTCTTAAAAAGGAGATGCCGGATGCCATGCTGGTGCTGGGCGATACCAATTCGTGCCTGGCAGCCTATATGGCGAAAAGAATGCACATTCCCGTATTTCACATGGAGGCCGGGAACCGCAGCTTTGATTTCAATGTGCCGGAAGAGATTAACAGAAGGATCATTGATCACCTGGCCGATTTTAACCTTGTGTATACGGAACATGCCCGCCGCCACCTGATTTCAGAAGGATTGCCTCATCGCCGCATTTACCTCACCGGCAGCCCCATGAAGGAAGTTCTCGACTTTTATAGACCAAAAATTGAAAAATCTCGGTCACTGGTCAATCTGAAACTTGATTCAAAAAAATATTTCCTGGTTTCAACTCACCGGGAAGAAAATGTGGACAATCCGTTAAATCTGCAAAGCATTATTGAAATTCTGAATTCGCTTGCCCGGGAGTATAGCCTGCCAGTTATAGTTTCGACTCATCCCCGGACACGAAAGCGGATAGAATTATTACAAGATGTTGAAATAGATAGCCGCATTCAATGGCTGAAGCCCTTTGGGTTTCTTGATTACGTTTTTTTACAGATGAATGCCTTGTGCACTATTTCCGACAGCGGGACCATCAGCGAGGAATCGGCCATGCTCTCCTTTCCGGCCATCTCTCTCCGCCAGTCGATGGAGCGCCCCGAAGCGCAGGATGCAGGAACCATTATGCTCACAGGGTTTAAGTCACAGCATGTATTGGATGCAGTCCGCCTGGCCATTGAAGAGCACCGCACCCGGAAATATGAAAATATCGCTCCCGACTACACCATCACCGATACATCCTGGAGAGTGTTGAAACTGATCATGGGCAATACCGGATTAAGCAACCTCTGGCACGGAATCCCAAAATAGCCATTAGGCTTTAGGCATTGGCCATTAGAAATAAAAATGAAAATCTTAGTCATATGTGACCATTTTTTTCCTGAAGAGTTTATCATCAATGATTTGGTTAAAGAATGGAGTATTACGGGGCATGACATTCATGTCATAACGCCAAATCCGGCATACCCGAAAGGAATTGTTTATCCGGAGTATAAAAACAGAATTTTTCAGATAACCTACTGGGATAAAATCACCATTCACCGGGTATTCACCGTCCAGGGCTTTCACCGCAGCCTGGCGAAGAAAATACTGAACTATTTGGCCTTTCCTGTTCTTGGAACGATCCGGGCAATTTGTTTGGCCCGAAAGTTCGACCGCATATTTGTTTACCAGGTTGGACCCCTGACCCAGGCTATACCGGCTGTGATTGCGCACAAGTTGTATAAAAAAAAGGTCGTACTCTGGTCTTTCGACATCTGGCCCGACACGGTTTTTGCCTATGGGTTTAAACAGACAAGGGTTCTAGCTTTTTTGCTGAACAAACTGGTTAAATTCATCTACCGGAATTGTGATTCAATATTGGTCCCATCCGAAGGATTTAAAGGTGTTTATGCCAAATATACAGATGAAAAGAAGTTAATATATGCCCCAAGTTGGTGCATGCAAGGTAACCCGGTCACCCCAACCGGTTTTTCATTTGATGGCGAACCCCAGTCACCTGCAGACAAATCCAATTTCGAAACTTTATCAAGCAGCAAATTCGAATCTTTGGATAAAACGAATTCTACCTCTTCCCAAAAAACGAATTCCACATTATGGGGGAAAATCAATTCCGCTTTTACGCGAAAAACAAACTTCACATTCGCCGGTAACATCGGGAAGGTTCAAAACCTGGCCAATGTAATGCTGGGGTTTGAATTGGCCGTACAATCGAATAAAGAAATAGCGCTGCATATTGTTGGTGATGGTTCCTTTCTGGAGGGGTTGCAACAACTTGTTCACGAGAAAGAGATCCCCAATGTTGTTTTCTGGGGGCGTCAGCCTTATGTTGACATGGATAAATACTATGAAGCTAGCGACTTCCTGATCATCTCCCTCGATCCCGATCCGGTGTATGATCTCTATATCCCGGCTAAGTTTCAATCCTATTTACAAACTGGCAAACCCATCTTAAGCATCATGAATGGACAGATACCAGCACTCATAAACCAATTTGATATTGGCATTGTTGCAGCCCCGGAAAATATTGCAGATATAGCTGAAAAGATGATACAATGCACCCTGATGACCATGGAAGCACGCCAACGGATTAAATTGAATGCTGAAAGATTACTGGAAACCAATTTTGACCGAATGAAGATCATTGATACAATTACGAAAGAATTGATCAAGAATTAACCTGGTTATGAAAAATGGCATTTGCAAATCTGTTTTCTACATGACACCATCTAACAATGAAAATGCAAAACTGTAAAATCATCTCTGTTGTTGGGGCCCGACCCAACTTCATGAAAATTGCCCCATTCATCAAGGCAATTGATAAACATAATGCGGTGCTTCAAAGTGGTGCAGGAAAAGTTGAACATCTTTTGGTCCATACCGGGCAGCACTATGATGTCCGTATGTCGGAATCATTTTTCACAGCATTGGGCATCCCCGCTCCTGATATCAACCTGGAAGTGGGATCAGGAAGCCATGCGGAGCAGGTCGGCCATACCATGATAGCATTCGAAAAAGTTTTAAAAGAGCACAATCCCGATTGGGTAGTGGTTGTGGGTGATGTCAACGCAACTTTGGCCTGTTCAGTTACGGCAAAGAAGGAGTGTATCAAGGTATGTCATATCGAAGCAGGACTTCGTTCAGGCGATCTATCCATGCCCGAAGAAATTAACAGGTTGGTGACTGACCGGCTCTCTGATCTGCTTTTAACGCCGGATCTTATATCCTCAGAAAACCTGCGGAAAGAGGGAGTGCCGGAAGAGAAAATCCGGTTCGTTGGCAATATCATGATCGATACCCTGGAGGCCAATCGGGAGAAAGCCGCTTCCCTTGACCTGGGCCAAATTCTGTGCAACAACAGATTCGATCAATCAGACCCGAGCGCTAGTATTTCCGTTGATAAGGACTATATTGCCATGACCATTCACCGGCCCTCGAATGTCGATAAACAGGAGGTGTTGGAACCACTGGTTGATTTTCTAATCCGGGAGGTGTCAAAGGAATTTAAGCTGGTTTGGACAGTGCATCCTCGTACCATGAAACAACTTAAGTCATTTGGACTTTGGAAAAAAATCGAACAAAACAGTAATATTGTGCTCCTTCAACCACTTGGATATCATGAAATGTTGAAGATCACCATGGGTGCAAGCATCATGATGACCGATTCGGGCGGATTGCAGGAGGAGTGCTGCGTATTGGGCATTCCCTGCCTCACCATGCGCTGGAACACCGAACGCCCTGTTACACTCATGGAACACGGAGGCGCCAGCATCCTGGTCGGGAATGACATTGCCTTGATCCGTAACGCCTATCACACCGCTATTTCACAAAAAACACAACCATCTCGTCCCGAATTGTGGGATGGTCATACAGCAGAGCGGTGTTTGGCCGAGATATTGAAGGCAAATGCTCCCACACATTGATGAAAATCTTGATTACCGGCATCAACGGTTTTGTAGGCACCAACCTGGTCAAGGCCTTCAGGGGTAATTATACCCTGTATGGGCTCGATATTGTTCCGAACGTTCAGGATGGGGTAGAATCGGTTGATTCATGGAGTGAGTTAAACCTGGCCCCCGATGCGGATGTAATTATCCACCTGGCCGGGAAGGCGCATGATACAAAAAACACTTCTGCTGAACAGGAATATTTTGACATCAATGTCGGATTAACGAAACAGATCTTTGACCATTTTTTGTCATCACAGGCAAAGAGGTTCATCTTTTTTAGCTCAGTAAAGGCGGTGGCCGATACGGTTGAAGGTGATGAACTCACAGAAGAGGCAACTCCATCATCACAAACTCCTTATGGGAAGTCAAAACTGGAGGCAGAACACTATATCCTGAATCAGCCTGTGCAAGGAGATAAGCGGGTTTACATTTTGCGGCCCTGCATGATCCATGGCCCCGGCAATAAAGGGAACCTGAACCTGCTTTACACCCTTGTGAAAAAAGGGATCCCGTATCCGCTTGGAGCGTTTGAAAACAGACGATCATTTACCTCCATGCGGAATCTGTGCCGGGTGGTTGAAGGGATCATTGAGCAGGATGTACTGCCCGGCATCTACCAGGTTGCCGACGACGAATCCCTATCAACCAACCAGGTCATTGCACTGATGGCCGAAAGTTTGAAAATGAAAGAGAAGATCTGGCACATCCCACCGAAAGTAATCAGTGCATTTGCAAAGTTAGGAGACAAACTCAATCTTACCATAAACAGCGAACGCCTTAAAAAACTTACTGAATCATACGTGGTATCCAACAAAAAGATCAAAAAGGCACTCGAAATCGGGAGCATGCCTGTTACAGCGGAGCAAGGGATGAGGGAGACATTGCAGGCATTCGGAAATAGTGTATCAGGAAAAATTTGAAAATCTAACCCATTGTCCTATTTATTTTACGTTATTATTCTTTTTGTGGTTCTTAACCTCTATTTCAGGGTTGCAGATCATTTCAATATCATTGATAAACCCAATGAACGGAGTTCGCACGCAAAACCTGTTTTACGGGGTGGCGGTATTGTTTTTCCGTTAGGGATCGCGTTATGGTTTGTTTGGTCAGGTTTTCAATTCCCCTGGTTCTTTGCTGGTTTGATGCTCATCAGTCTGATCAGTTTCCTCGATGATGTTATGCAGGTGCCATTCTGGTTTCGCCTTGTCTTTCACATGGCCGCCATTCTGCTGTTGCTGATGCAATTGGAACTCACCCCCTGGCCGTGGTGGTTATGGGCCCTGACGATCTTCACAGCCACGGGTATCATCAATGCCTTCAATTTTATGGATGGCATCAATGGCATCACTTCCGGGTACAGTCTTTCGGCCCTTATCGGTTTGTGGATCGTGAACAACTACCAGGCACCCTTCATATCCAACGATCTCATCTATGCCACCACCCTCGCCGTAGCGCTCTTTGGATTTTATAATTTCCGCATCCGTGCGAAATGTTTTGCAGGCGATGTGGGGGCCATATCCATCTCGTTTATCCTGGTTTTCCTCCTGATTAAACTCATCCTTGCCACAGCAAACCCGTTTTACATGGTGTTCCTCGTCGTGTATGGCGTCGATACCTTTCTGACTATCGTCTATCGGATGATCCATCATGAAAATATCTTCATGGCCCATCGAAATCACCTGTATCAAATCCTGGCCAACGAATCAGGGATCTCCCATTTAAAAGTATCCATCAGTTATGTTCTTGTTCAGCTGATCATAAATTTAGTTATCATTGCATCTATAAATCAATTGTCATACATTTACATGATATTTCTCAGCAGCGGGATAATCTTTATTTTAGCAGTGTTCTATTTTTTTGTAAAAAAAAAATCATTGGTCATTGGTCATTAGTCATTGGTAATTGTGATAAAGCATTTTTTTCTTCGTCATTCCGATGTAATAGTCTCCCGGTGGATCGTGGTCCTGATCGACCTGTTGCTGCTTAATCTGGCCATCATCCTGGCCAACATCCTTCGATTCGATTTTGTTTTTGCGGCGCTTACGGAATATCACATTTTCATGCAGATGCTGGCGGTAACCCTTCTCGGAGGTTTATCTTTGCTACTGACCTCCACGCACAAAGGGCTAATTCGCCACACCAGCCAGTTCGACCTGATCCGCATCGTGAAGGCCGTTACCATCGCTTTGATGCTGCTGGCGAGCACCAATTATGGATTGCAATTGCTTGGCAATGCTGGCCATACCATTTCGATTTCGGGGACCGAATATCATCTACTCATCCCCAATTCGGTCCTGCTCATCTTTTTTCCACTGGCCCTCTTCTTCCTGCTCTTCTTCAGGTTGTCGATCAAGCTGGCCTATTACAGCATCACCTCATCCGACAAGGTCGAAAAAGTAAATGTGCTGATCTATGGCGCCGGGAAGGATGGCATAAGCCTGATGCACACACTTTCAGGATTGCAATCATCGCCTTACAGGGTGGTGGGATTCATGGACGACATGTCGGGGAAGATCGGCAAATCGATCCAGGGCGTCCCCATTTACAACCCCGGGAGGGTGGACAATGAATTCCTGGCAAAGCACCAGATCAGGGAGATCATCCTCGCCATGCCCAACATTGCCGAAGAGCAGAAGACGGAGATATTCAACCGGTTGCTCAGCCTGGATGTCCCTATCAAAAGCGTACCGCCGGTCGAATCATGGATCAACGGCGAGCTGAACCTGAAGCAGATCCAGAATCTCAACATCGAGGATTTGCTGCAGCGCGATGCAATCAGGCTCGATAACCAGGTGGTGCTCAAAGAGACCTTCGGCAAAACAATACTGGTTACCGGGGCCGCCGGCAGCATTGGGCATGAACTGTCGCGGCAGCTGCTTTACTTTAACCCGGCCCGCATCGTGCTGGCTGACCAGGCTGAAACGCCCCTGTTCGAGCTGGAGCAGGACCTTACCGCCCTGGAACTGGAGTTGGAGAAGCGCAAATACCATCAAAGTGTGATCCTTGAATATATCATTGCCGATGTGAGCAATACCGGGTGCATCGGGGCCATTATCAGCAGGATAAAGCCCCACCTCATCTATCATGCCGCAGCTTACAAACATGTGCCGCTCATGGAGGCCAACCCGCTCGAAGCGGTACGGGTTAACCTGTTCGGGACCTGCAACCTGGCCGATGCCGCCTCAGCGGCCGGGGTAGATAAGTTCATTATGATCTCCACCGACAAGGCGGTGAACCCCACCAACGTGATGGGAGCCACCAAGCGGATGGCAGAGATCTACATCCAGAGCCTGAATGGTAAGCCAGGCAATAAAACAGCCTTCATCACCACCCGCTTTGGGAATGTGCTGGGATCGAATGGTTCGGTGACCTGGACCTTCAAAAAGCAGATCCTGGCCGGGGGGCCCGTCACCGTGACCCATCCGGAGATCACCCGCTATTTCATGATCATACCCGAAGCGTGTCAGCTTGTGTTTGAAGCAGCAGCCATGGGTAAGGGGGGGGAAATATTCATCTTCGACATGGGTAAACCGGTTAAAATTCTCGACCTGGCAAAAAACATCATCCGGCTGAGCGGCTTTACCCCCGACCGGGAGATCAAGATCGTGTTCAGCGGACTGCGCCCGGGTGAAAAGCTCTACGAAGAACTGCTCAATGATAAGGAGAAAACCATGCCCACCCACCATCCCAAGATCATGATCGCCAAAGTGCGCGATTATCCTTTCAGTGATGCAAAGCAAATGGTTGACAGCCTAATGGACCTTTACCACGAGGGCAACCGCCGCGCCGTAGTAAGAGCCATGAAGGAGTTCATCCCCGAATTCATCAGCAACAACTCTGTTTACAAGACGATCGACTTTGATTTGCAGAATGAAAAAAAAATAGTAATGAAGTAATGGAGTAATGAAGTAATGAAATTTTTGTCACGCGTCACGCGTCACCCGTCACGTTTTTTCGTCACGCGTCACGCGTCACGTTTTATTAACCTAACTTACATTTTCTTAACCAGTTATGGTTCAAGATTTCAGCGATTCATTTGTAATGAAGTGCTTAATTTTTAGGTTCTTATGAACAGGGTTTTATCCGGTGGATGGTGCGTTATCATTGAAAAATTTGTTAATTTCGCGCGAAATAAGCGCTCCGGTTTTGTGACCGAAAGGGCGAAGCCATGTTTAGCGAAAATCAATTGACTCATTTTATCCCTGTTACAGGCGTATGAATATAACATCTTTTACCGGTTTCCAGGAATTCATCTTCGGGGATATCAACCTGAAACTGTTATTATGTTTTTGCCTGGCCTTTGGAATATCCTTTTTCCTTATTCCCTCTATTGTGACCATCGCCAAAGCCAAATCACTGTTCGACGAGCCCAACCACCGAACCTCGCACATTCAAAAAACACCCACGTTGGGAGGATTGGCCATCTTTAATGGAGTGGCCATATCACTGCTCATTTTTTTTGATTTCAGCGATTTTCCAAAGTTTCAGTACACCGTTGCCGGCCTTCTGATCATCTTCTTCACTGGGTTCAAAGACGATATCATCGGCATTGACCCGCTTAAAAAACTGATAGCCCAACTCATTGCAGTGCTCATCACCATCATCTTTGGGCGCATCTTCATTACAAACCTGCATGGTTTTTTGGGGGTATGGGAAATCAATTACCACATCGGTATACTGGTTACCATGGTGGTTATCGTTGGTATTACCAACTGTTTCAACCTGATGGATGGCATCGATGGGCTGGCGGCCAGTTTGGGGATGCTGGTTTCAATCACCTTTGGTGCCTGGTTTTACCTGGTTGGTGAGTACAACTGGGCCATCATGGCGGCAGCGCTGGTGGGGGCCTTGCTGGCCTTCTTTTGTTTCAATGTTTATGGAAAGAGAAATAAGATTTTTATGGGCGACACCGGCGCCTTGCTGCTGGGGTTTATTATGGCGGTGATGGCCATCAAGTTCAACGAACTTAATATCAGTCTTCAGGGCCCCTGGGCCATGCGTGCGGCCCCGGCCGTCTCCATTGGCATTATGATGGTTCCTGTTTACGACACCATTCGCGTATTCCTTACGCGTATTTTGAAAAATAAGTATCCTTTCTCCCCCGATAAAACCCACATTCACCATTACCTTCTTCAGCTCGGGCTTTCCCATTTTCAATCAACCATGATACTGGTCCTTGCCAGCATGTGTTTCATTGTTATCTCATGGTATTTGAGAACCCTTTCGGTTGCATGGCTTTTACTGGTGTTATTTGTAGTTGCAACCATTCTTTCCTATATTCCAATTTTGATTGTTGAGAACCGGATGAATAAAAAATGAAAACCTATTGAAGGGAGTGACTTTCGAAAATAAAGGTTTATTTTATTAAAAACAGCTGCATCATCACGTTGAGTGGTATAGCTCCCGATACCCTGATATACTAAAATTCATATGGAAACAAAAAATCGAACATCAGAACAATTGAACTATGATGAAAATGATCTGGCCGGTCTCTTGCGCCAGGTGTGGGCAGGGCGAAATATTATAATGATTACCACTGCTATTTTTTTTGTTATAGCTGTTCTTTATTTGCTTTACACCACCTATTCCGGAGTAAAAGAATATGAATCGCAGGCAACCCTGTATGCAGAATCACCTTCCCCCGATTCATTGATTACCATTACGAAGAGCCCGTTGTTTATTTCAGAGGTGTTAAAAATCAAGATTGTTGGTTTGAAAACGTCACCAGTTCTTACAGTGGCTGAGATTCTGAACCAGCAAACATCACCACCCCAGGGAAACCTGGCAGGATTGACGGCCCGGATCAATGCAACAAAAGGGAATACAGGAATACTGGTCATCTCTGTGATGATGCAGGATCAATCAATTGTAAAACAGCTTGCGGATAGTATTATTCAAAAACTGACTCAATATCTAAGGCAAACACAATTAAAAAGAGCTGAAAAAAACCAGGAGTTGTTAGCAAAAGATACAACGAACAATTTTCAGGTTATTAGAGAGGCATCGTCCCGAAATTTGCTGTACCTTTCGAAAAGCACCTCCAATAACATTCAATTTCTCGAAGAAGGAACGGCTAAGGACATCCAGTACCTTAAAAAAGGGTCATCTAAAAACATTCAATTTCTTAATGAAAGTTCTTCAAAAGAGATAGAGTCCCAGAAACAGGGATCAATCCAAAACATTCAATTTCAGAAAGCAGGTTCAGCGAAAAATATTCAATTTTTAACCGAAGGTTATCTTAAAGCAGAATCAAGTTATCTTGAATCACAGCGGGTGTTGGCCGAATTCTATAAAAGGAATTCCACCAATCTGCAGTCCATTGACAGCATCGAAGTGAAACGGCTCAATTCTGATATAAAGTTAAAATATAATGCCTATAGCACACTTTATATCGAACTTGAAAAAGCAATAATTGAGACAAAAAAGCTGGAAGAACAGGTAAAACTTGATGCAGAAAAGCAGTTGGAGCAGGCTAAAATAAATGCTGATAAACAACTGGTTCAGGCAAAACTTGATGTTGATAAACAAATTGAACAGGCAAAGCTTAATATGGATAAACAGCTTGAACAGGCAAAACTCGATGCAAGCAGACAGTTGGAACAGGCTAAAATTGATGCACAGAAGCAACTCGAACAAGCCAAGACCGATGCAGAAAATCAGATTAAAAAGATTACCATCGATGCGGTAATAAAAGTTCCTGTCATAAACGTTCTGGAGCCCGCCACAACAGCCATTGATCTCAGGGTGACCCAAACTAAAAAAGTTTTATTACTGATGGTGTTATTTGGTGTCATACTTGGGCTCGGAATTGTTTTCGGAAAGAATTATTGGGAAAAAAACTTCCAAAATCAAAATTAACAGAGGCAAAATAACATGTTACCATCAACCTGGAAACTCAATTAAACGTATTTTTGAATATGATTGCAAAGAAAGTTTGCATTTATCAATTGAATTCAGCTTTAAATATATTAAAATGAAATTAGTTATTCTAGCAGGTGGTTACGGTACAAGGTTAAGTGAAGAAACAGACCTAAAACCGAAACCCATGATTGAAATAGGTGGGAAGCCAATCCTTTGGCATATCATGAAGATATACTCTTATCATGGATTTAATGAATTCATCATCTGTTGTGGATATAAGGGATATCTTATTAAAGAGTATTTTGCAAATTATTTTTTACACCAGGCTGATGTAACGATCGACTTAGAAAAAAACAGGATCGAGATCCATTCATCGCATGCTGAACCCTGGAAGATTACATTGGTTGATACCGGGCTCACCACCATGACCGGGGGCAGGATAAAACGGATCCAGAAATATATCGGGCAGGAAACCTTTATGCTTACTTATGGCGATGGTGTTGCAAATATTAATATTAAGGAACTGGTGGATTTTCATAAACAACATAGCAAAATTGCCACAATCACGACTATAAATGTGGGACAACGTTTTGGTATTATAGAAATTGATTCAGATAATTCAATAAGCTCTTTTAGAGAGAAGTCAAATAATGATGCAAGCTTAATTAATGCAGGGTTTATGGTCCTTGAACCAAAGATATTTGATTATTTAGATGGAGATAATACTGTTTTTGAAAAAGATCCTTTGGAGGCAGTGGCTAAATTGGGAGAGTTGAAAGGATATCGGCATAATGGTTTTTGGCAATGCATGGACACCCAAAGAGACAAACAGCAACTTGAGAAGTATTGGGAATCAGACAAAGCGCCTTGGAAAATATGGTAAAAGATAATGATAGACATCTTTGATAATTTTTATAATAAAAAGAAAGTTCTGATAACAGGCCATACTGGATTCAAAGGATCCTGGTTGTCAGTTTGGTTGCATGAATTAGGAGCAAAGGTCATAGGAGTGGCTTTAGATCCCTACTCTAACAGAGATAATTATATTTTATCAGGCATTGGCAGCAAAATAATAGATTTAAGAGGCGATATCAGGGATGGAAGATTGATGAATGAGATTTTTCAAAAATACAAGCCGGAGATTGTTTTTCATTTGGCAGCACAGCCATTGGTAAGGTTAAGTTACGATATACCCGTTGAAACATACCAAACCAACGTAATGGGTACAATAAATATCCTTGAAGCTATACGTTTTACTGATAGTTTAAAGGTTGGAATCATGGTTACTACCGACAAATGTTATGAGAATAAAGAACGGTTAGCCGGTTATAAAGAAGATGATCCATTGGGTGGGTATGATCCTTATTCTTCTTCAAAGGGTGCTGCTGAAATTGCAATTTCATCCTGGAGAAGAAGTTTTTTTAATCCGGATAACTTTGAAAGACATGGTAAAAGCATCGCAAGTGTACGAGCCGGCAATGTGGTAGGTGGAGGAGATTGGGCAACTGATAGAATTGTTCCTGATTGTATAAGAGCCTTAGAAACAGGAAAATATGTTGAGATTCGTTCTCCAAATGCGCTTCGTCCATGGCAGCATGTTTTAGAGCCATTGAGTGGATATATGTTGCTTGCAAAAAAAATGTGGGAAGAGCCAGTCAATTATTGTGAAGGATGGAATTTCGGACCTGGAAAAGAGTCAGTTGTTACGGTGTGGGAGGTGGCAAAAAAAATTATCGGGTATTATGGCTTGGGTGAATTAAAAGATATATCTGATCCAAAAGCTTTACATGAAGCAAATCTGTTACTGCTTAATATTGATAAGGCAAAAGACAGACTTGCCTGGCGACCCCGGATGAATATTGAAAACACTTTGAAATTAACAGTTGACTGGTACAAGAACTACCATGTTACACCCGTATATGATTTGTGTGTTGGTCAAATAAGGCAATACCTTTCTTAGATAATTAAATTACGAGTATGATTTCATTTAATGAATTAAAGCGGAATCTGAAAAAGGACATGATAGAAATGTATGCAATAAAAGTTGCATTATTAGGAGATACAGCAACCCAATTTTTGGCAATGGCTCTTAAAGGAATGGGGGTGGATAGGGGTTGTCAAATTGAGCTGGAAGAAGCAGAATACAATCAGATAGAGCATCAATTTTTCGACCCATCATCACAATTATACAATTTTAAGGCTGATTACATTGTTGTTTTCCAATCTACGCATAAATTGGGAGAATATTACAGTCAACTTCCTGTGGAGAAGCAATCTTCCCTTGCCGATGAGCGCCTCGATTTTGTGAAAATGATATGTGGTTCATCAAACACTCGCATTATTTATTATAATTATCCTGAGATTGAAGATACTGTTTTTGGCTCGTATGCGAACAAAATCTCTGGTTCATTTACATATCAGATACGTAAACTTAATTATGAGTTAATGAATCTGGCTCAACAATATGCCAATCTTTTCATTTGTGATATTTCTGGGCTACAGAACAAATATGGCCGCGACTGGATGTTCGATTCATCAGTCTATATCAGTTCGGAGATGATTCTCTCCATAGATGCTTTACCTTTTATTGCCAGCCGAACAATGGATATCATTTCTTCAGCTCAAGGCAAGGTTAAAAAATGCTTGATTCTTGACCTTGACAACACTTTGTGGGGTGGTATAATTGGAGACGATGGTATAGAAAACATCCAATTAGGACATGGGCTCGGCATAGGAAAAGCATTCACGGAATTCCAAATGTGGATTAAAAAACTTAAGAACCGGGGAATTCTCATTGCAGTCTGTTCCAAGAACAATGAGGCAACGGCAAAGGAACCTTTTGAGAAACATCCCGATATGATCCTTCATCTCGACGACATTGCTGTCTTTATTGCCAACTGGAATAACAAGGTTGACAATATACGGTCAATTCAGCAAATTCTAAACATTGGTTTTGACTCGATGGTTTTTCTGGACGATAATCCTTTTGAACGGAATATTGTCCGGGAGAATGTTCCTGGAATTACCGTTCCAGAACTGCCGGAAGATCCGGCTGATTATCTGGAATACCTTTATTCATTAAATCTTTTTGAAACGGCATCTTATAGCAGTGCCGATTCTGAAAGAACAAAACAATACCAGATAGATGCACAAAGAGTCTCCTTAAAAAACACCTTTACCAATGAGGCAGATTTTCTGAAATCCCTGGAAATGATTTCTGATGTAAAAGGTTTTGACAAGTTCAATAAGCCTCGTGTGGCTCAACTTTCTCAACGAAGCAATCAGTTCAATTTGCGGACCGTCAGGTTTACAGAAGAGGATATCGAAGAAATTTCACGCAGTGACCGTTATAAAAGCTTTTCATTTACACTGTGCGACAAATTTGGCGATAATGGTCTTATTTGTGTTGTCATTCTGGAAAAGCAGGACGATGAGACATTATTTGTAAACACATGGTTGATGAGTTGTCGTGTGTTGAAAAGAGGAATGGAAAATTTTACCCTAAATACAATAATTGAATATGCAAGAGAGCATGCCTTCCAACGTATCATAGGAGAATACATTCCTACATCAAAAAACAAGATGGTTGAATCCCATTATTCAGAATTGGGGTTTCACTCAATAGATAGGAGTGACAGAAATTTGTATTTTCTTAATGTAGATTCATATGAGGAAAAGAATTGTTATATAATAAAATCATAACTATAAATTAATCAGAGAATGGAAAAACAAGAAATTTTAATAAAAATACAAGGAATCTTTATTGATATTTTTGACAATGAGGACATTGTTTTAACTGATGAAACAACCGCTGATGACATTGAAGAATGGGATTCATTGACAAATATTCAATTGATTGTAGCCATTGAAAAAACTTTAAAGATCAAGTTCACTTCCCATGAAATCCTTTCTTGGAAAAATGTGGGAGAAATGATTGATTGCATTAACAAAAAATAATGAATCTGCAGTTTTTCGACAAGGAGTATAAACATACATTTCGCGTTGACGAAACTGTTTATACGGCTTTTCAAATCTGTTCCGGAGATAAAAACCCCCTGCACACTGATGTGGATTTTGCAAAAGGGAAAGGCTTTAAAGGATGTGTGATGTATGGTAACATTCTCAATGCTTTCGTGTCTTATTTCATCGGAATGTTGCTGCCAACAAAGGACGTGATTATTCATTCACAGGATATTGGATATAAAAACCCCCTCTTTTTGGATGACGAGTTGGTTTTCACAGCTAAAGTTAGCGGAATTTTTGAAGCTGTTAATGCGGTGGAATTTAAGTTTAACTTTAAAAATAAAGAAAATAAAATTGTTGCAAATGGACATATTCAAATAGGTCTTTTATGATAAAAAATGAGAATCAAGAATTAATCCACCGTATTGAAGGATTATCTCAGAAGATCCGGATGGAAATTATTGAACTGGCTTATAAAGCGGGGAAAAACGGAGCTCATTGTGGAGGAAGTTTATCGGCCGTTGAAATTTTGACTACATTATATACTTCATTTATCAAACATGATCCATCGTGTTTGTTGAATCGTGATCGTATGATAATTAGTAAAGCACATGCTTCGCTTGTTCATTATTGTATTTTGGAAAGTTTTGGTTTTCTTTCAAAAGAAGAACTATTTACATTTGAACAGAACGGAAGCAACTATACAGTCCACGCAAAAAAAGACATTAATAAAGGGATTGAATTTTCCGGAGGGAGTCTTGGCTTAGGGATATCATACGCATGTGGTGTTGCCTATGCATGTAAAATAAAGAATCTTAATAATCACATTTATGTCTTGTTAGGAGATGGGGAATGTAATGAAGGTATTGTATGGGAAGCACTTATGTTTGCCAAACACTACAAATTGAACAATCTGACGGCAATTGTCGATCACAACCATTTGCAGGCAGATGGTTCTATTGAAGATGTATTAAATACAGATTTTCTTACAGATAAGTTTTCTTCCTTTGGATTCAAAACAAAACAAGTTGATGGACATTCTGTTAAAGATTTATTCCGGGTTTTCAATGAAAGAGATATGACTTGTCCTAATGCCATTATTGCTGAAACGATAAAAGGAAAAGGAGTTTCTTTTATGGAAAACAAGTATAATTGGCATTTTGCCACTCTTCCGGAATCCAAATATAACAAAGCACTTTCTGAATTAACAAGCAAACAATAGGAACAATATGAATAATGGGTCTCCTTTTGATATTAATTCCTATACGGGAATTGGACAGATTGCATCCATTTTTGGAATGTATTTACCTGATATTATTGATGATCATCCAAATGTTCGGATTCTCACCTCCGACATGTCATATGGTGCAAGGTTGGAAAGATTTAAATCACTTTATCCCGAATTGTTTATCAATGTCGGTATTGCAGAACAAAACCTGATAGGAGTATCTGCAGGATTAGCTTCGGAGGGTTTTAAATGCGTTGCTCTTGCACAAGCTACATTTATAAGTATGCGCTCTTTTGAACAGGTGCGCCAATATTTGAGTTATATGCACAGTAATATTATATTGGTGGGGCTAAGTGCTGGTTTTGCCCTGCAGTTTATGGGGAACTCACATTACTCCATTGAGGATATCGCAATCATGAGAAGTCTCCCAAATTTGGTCGTTCTTTCACCAGCTGATGCCAGTGAAGCTGTTAAAGCCTTCGCCGCTGCTCTTCAAATAAATGCTCCAGTTTATTTAAGATTAACAGGTGAAGCAAGTACGCCCTTGGTTTATAAAGAAGATTATTCTTTTTCAATAGGGAAGTCCAATGTTATAAGAGCGGGACAAGATATAACAATCTTTGCCACAGGTTCAATGGTATACCAGTCCTTGATGGCTGCAGAGTATTTAAAGGAAATGGGTATCTCGGCAAAAATTGTCAATGTTCATACATTAAAACCACTTGATACAGAAACAATTGATCATTCAAAAAAGAGCCAACTTTTTATCTCCGTTGAAGAACATAATATCATTGGAGGACTTGGAAGTGCGATTGCTGAATATATTTCTGAATATTCGGATTTCCCTCCATTGTTAAAACTTGGGATTAAAGACAAATATTCTGTTGTAGGAGATTATCAATATTTGTTAGAACAACACAGGTTAATACCTGCTATGATAGCTGAAGATATTCTTCGAAAAATAAATACTAAATAATAGATAATCGAAATGGCAAATGTGGTTATTACTGGTTGCAACAGAGGATTGGGGTTAACTCTTTTAAAAGAGTTTGCAAAAAGTAAATATAATGTCATTGCCTGTACAAGGATAAAAAACGATGATTTTGTCAGAGTATGTGACCAAATTGAAGAAGAAGAAAATATCAAGATTTATCCTATATACTTCGAATTGAATAATAAAAATCAGATCTTGAAGGGAATGGACGATATTTCCAAACTTAATATAGAAATAGATGTTCTTATAAACAATGCAGGTATCAATATAATTAAACCTTTAATGTTCACTGAATATGAAGAGATAGAGACCTCCTTCAGAATAAATTATTTTGCCCCTGTTCTTATTGCTAAAATGATATCTGACTTGATGATAAGGCAAAACAAAGGGGTAATAATTAATGTAAGTTCAATGGGAAGTCTGGGGCACCAGGCTGGCGGTAGTTGTTATGATGCAAGTAAAGCAGCGTTAAACCAATTTACAATTTCTGTTGCACAGGAATTGGCGCCATTTAACATTCGAGTAAATGCTGTTGCTTGTGGTCCGATGAACACAGAAATGTTCAATACAATGAAAGAAGATATAAGGAAAAAACTCACAAAAATCATTGCATTGAAAAGAGCCTCGGAGACCGAAGAGATTGCCAATGTAATATTTTTTTTGGTTTCCGAAAAAGCATCGTTCATTACAGGACAAATAGTCAGAGTTGATGGAGGGGCTATAATATAGATAATCATATAGAAATCAAATGAGTATTACTTCGCTTACATTTTTAATTTATTTTACGGTAGTTTTCCTTTTATATTACTTCTTAGGAAAAGGAAAGGCCACCCTACAAAATTGGATTTTATTATTAGCCAGTTATGTCTTTTATGGAATCGCAAACTGGAAAATGATACCATTAATGTTTGTAACAACATTGCTTTTTTTCTACTTAGGAATCGCCATTGGTAAGACTGTCGGGACAAAAAAAGCACATTTATTTACAGCGGGAGGGGTTATACTTGGGGTGGGAGTTTTGTTGTATTTTAAATACCTTAACTTCTTTATAGAGTCTTTTGCTTCATTATTTACTGAATTAGGACTTCAAGTCAATATAAATACTTTCAAGATCATTTTACCTTTAGGGATTAGTTATTTTACCTTTAAAATGATTAGTTATGTCATAGAACTTAACAGAGGTAAAATAGTTGCTTGTAAAAATTTTGTGGCTTTTTCAACCTATATTTCTTTTTTTCCAACCATAATAGCCGGGCCAATTGATAGACCAAATGTTTTTATTCCTCAATTATATAAAACCAGAATTTTTAACTATAATTTAGTTGTAGATGGTTGCAGACAAATACTCTGGGGATTATTTACGAAAATGGTGATCGCAGATAATCTTGTTATTGTGATAAACAATGTATGGTCAGATATTCCAGCTCAATCAGGAAGTGCACTGCTAATAGCAGCATTTTTCTTAAGTATCCAGTTTTATACAGATTTTTCCGGGTATTCTAACATGGCAATAGGACTTGGAAAAACATTGGGTTTACGTGTTAATAGAAATTTTCAATATCCGTTTTTTTCAACAAATATGGCTGAATTTTGGCGTCGTTGGCATATTTCATTAACATCCTGGTGTACTGATTATGTTTTTATGCCCTTAAATGTGAAATTCAGAAATTGGGGAAAGTTGGGTGTAATTTTAGCCGTGATAATAAACATGATTGTTGTTGGACTTTGGCATGGAGCAAATTGGACTTACGGAGTCTTTGGATTTTATCAGGGATTATTATTCATCCCCTTGGTGTATTCTGGAACTTTTTTAAAAAAGAGAACATTAAAAATCAATAGATGGGGATTCCCATTATTCATGGATTTTCTGGGCATGATAAAGGTTTTTTTACTATTTACATTCGGAACCCTCATTTTCCAGGCAAATAGTTTATCTCAAGCATCGGAATATTTGAATGGCATATTTAATCCATCCATTTTATCAATTTCTGGTTTATATGGAACAGGAATGAAAAATGTGATACCGATAATTCCTCTGTTCATATTAATGTTTTTCTTCGAATGGAGCCAAAGAGAAAATGAATATCCATTACAGATATTACAAGGAAATAAAATATTTTTCATGAAAAACACTGTTTTAACCAGGTGGTTCATATATATTGTAATGATATGTGTTATTACATTGTTTGTTACACCGACAACAAATTTTCTTTATGCTCAATTTTAAGATGAAACAATTCCTGTTCAAGATGTTTATTTTTTTGCTACTTATTTTATCAGGAGCTATCGTTTTAGAATATTTAGTAAAAAAAATACCAAATACCTATTCTTATAAAGACCAGTATTTAAAAGTTCATTCAAAGAAAATCAAATTATTGTTTTTGGGATGCAGTCAAACGGATTGTACTATTCAACCCCTTATGTTTCCAGAATCATCTTTTTGCATGGCCAATCCGGCACAAGGATTTGAAGTGGATTATCATTGCCTGACTCATTATCAATTTGATAGTTTGAAAACGGTTGTAATTTCAGTTTTACCCATTTTTTCATGCCTGAGACCGGTAGTACAAGCAAACAGTGAGTCATTTATGGAAACTAATTTTAGAATCGATTTTGATTTATATGAAAGACCCATGTTCTCAAAGTATAGCTACAGGTTTTTTGATTTGTATAATAGTTCTAACCAAATAAAAACATACTATTTTAAAAAGAAAAGTATTATTATGTGCGATTCCTTAGGAAATCGATCTGCTAGCTGTTTCATTGACAACAATGTATTATCAAAAAAACGAGAGATAGAAGCGGCAAATAACTTTGTTCATCAAAAATCTGCAGCTAATTTGGTTGCCAATGTTAAGTTTCTCAAACAAATTGTTGCTTATTGTAAACTACATCATATAAATCTTGTTTTTTATTCAATACCGATACAGGATTATTATCGGAAAATATTACCGCAGGATGATATTAAAAATAGTATCACTATCATCAATAGTATTGTTAAAAACAATGAAAATGTTTTTTATTATAACAGATTTTATTCATCTAAAGAATATTCCGAAAAGGATTATATGGGAGCCTCTCATTTTTACCCTGTGACAGGGGGTGTCAAGTTCTCAAATGAATTACTGGGATATTTAAAGAGAAATAGAATAATTACTATGAATGTGAATCAAGGGTTAAA
>SESF01009123.1_pt1 | contig 46882 bp, 49 predicted proteins | sample 3171521 | NCBI WGS metagenome assembly SESF01 (sample SAMN10866945, study PRJNA518727) | freshwater metagenome | biome: subpolar coniferous forest; feature: holomictic lake; material: water; isolation source: holomictic Lake 227, 6 m and 8 m depth | place: Canada: near Kenora, Ontario | collected...
CAGAGTGGGGTCCACTTCAGCAATCTACAATGAAAGCAAAAACGAACTAGAAGTAACAAGACCTGGTCAAATCCAGAGATTTAAAATCAAGTGCACCAACCTCAACCCCAAACAGCTTAAAGTATACGGCGTAGAGATACACGGTGATGAAATCTGGGTACTCACCAGTCCGAAAACAAACAGTAGGCCAACCCGAAAGTTCATCTACAAGTTTTCAAGTCTTAATGGTGGTTCGAGCGGGAGCTATTGATCAAATACCTTACACTTTTTATTTGAGTTCCCCATCATGGAGTATTATGTAAGAAATATCTGAATTATCATAAATCGTTTAACACTAAAAAGGATTTTTATGACTACTGATAAAGAACAAGGATTCAAAGATTCATTGGATGACATAAAAAGGATTGTACAATCAAAATTTGATGAATCCCGGGAGTTCATAAAAACACTAGAATTTAATCAAATAAATAGTGGCGAATGGTTTACTCAATTATTAGGAAAAGTAATTCAAACAAGTGAAAGAAATGCTAGGGCTGCGTATTTTATAGAAAAATACCCTGGCTTAGCTCCTGATGAAATTACTGATATCCTTACAAAAACTGTCGAGAAATATGCGGCCGTTGCAGGAGCAATTGCAGGCGCAGGCGCAACCGCAGGCGAAATAAGTGCACTAGCATCATATGGTTTGTCAAGCGCTCTACTTCCCACTGTCATTTTGGCAGAGATGGTATATGTATCTCGCATTCAGTTGAGACTTATTTATGACCTTTCTGTGGTCTATAATTTACCGCTTGATTTAGAGGATCCAGAAGATATTTTTTTGATATTTGGATATGCACTAGGAATAGCTCCAGCAGATTTAGTTGGTAAAGGTTTGCAAATCGCAACAAAGAGTCTGACTAAGCGTGGAGTTAAGCAGGTATTTACAAAAGGGACTCTTAAAGCTACTCAAAACATTGCAGCTAAAATTGGTGTAAAAGTATTACAAAAAACAATTTTAAAGTACGCGATACCAATTACATCGATTGGTATTGGCGGCCTCTACAACTTTACAACAACAAAATCATTAGGGTCAATTGCTAAATCGCATTTCAAAGAGAGAGGAAAGTTAACTGATGAATTGCAGGCTTTAATTTCAAACCAATATAAATACGACATTGTTTTCCCTGCAGCTATTATGTATATGGCTAAGGTCGATGGAGTATTAAAGGATAAAGAAAACGATCTATACAAGGCATTACTATTAAGGATATCAGTTAATGAACACGAAAAGGAAGATTTCCAAAAACTGATTTCAGATGAAAGCAATCTTTTAGATGCGATATCAAAAATTGAAAATCATGATATTCAGAAAGCATTACTCGAAACATTAATTTTAATGGCAGTTATTGATGGGGAATTAGTAGATCAAGAAAGGGCTTTTTTGAGATCAGTATCTAATCGATTCAATATCCCATTGGACCTTCAAAACATCGAGAGCAGAGCTAAAGAATACCAAAACATTATTCCACCAACTTTCTTTGCTGCCACAGCAGAAATAGCTGGCGAATATACCGCAAAAACAGTAGCCTTCACAGGTAGTGCTGCACATAACGTAAAAGACGCCGCAAGCAAAACCTATAAAAGTGGCTTAAGATTATTTGATAAGACATTTAATCGTAACGCTGAAAATGAAATTAAGCCTGAAACTGTTGAACAACCGCCCATCGAAAAACCTAACTCCGGTCCTATCAAGTGGCCGTTCCAAAAAGCCAAATAAAACTTACCCAGAGAGCGATATGGTGATTTATGAACTTGCTTGTAATGTATGCGACTACCGGGCAGGGAGCTTTACCAGGCAAGGTGGCATGTATGTCTCTGATGACGACGGCAAGCGGATAATATGTCAGCACCCTCTTGAGAGCTGGACTGTCGACGAAGTGTTGGGCATAGATGCCACTCAAGAATCCAGAGCATCCCGTATCGGGCATTTTCATTATTGGCTCTGTCTTGGTTGCCAGCAGGAGAGCATTGTGGATCAAGAACATGACACCCTCAATTGCACTCATTGCGGCTCTCTGCATGGCGGGTTTTTTCGTGACCTCGGCGGTCATCCTTGCCCCAACTGTACTTCAGGCCAAATTGTAATCATTGATTCAGGTCTCGTTATCTGAGCAAAAAGTTTTTCATTTCCCCTTTCATTTATTTCCCCTTTTTTCTCCCTCTATGACGGCGGATGTCCTACCTCTGGTTGTATGTTGATACAGTTCGGTTATGGTTATTCAAGAATCTCACAAGATTTAAATCCTGCACCAGAACAATCCCCCCGAACAGCAATCCAATACAATCAACAAAAGGAGAACCCTATGAGCGGTAAATTTGATGCTGTTCCGGTAGAGTCCGATACGGTAATAATCGTGAGTTTGGAGGTGAAACTTGATGAATATGATCTCCTCTATCAGAAGTGGTATTGGGAGAATATCTATGCTGAAAGCTTCATTTTTTCAACGGCTGATGTTGCCATAATGAGTGATGAGGAGCTTGAGACCTTTGCCCGTTCTTCACCCATGATCAAGCTGGAGAGCAGTGTAACCTCGACAAGGGGCGAGCAATTCACCTTTATAAATTTTAATTTTGTCAATTCGGAGGACGAATAAGGCATGCGATATGCTTGGTGTCCTTGTGAATCGAATTGGAAGGGAGTCATGATTTACTCAAATAGCAAAGCACATTGACTATGAATTGCAATACAAGCAGCAACAACGAAAGATGGATTGGCTGTGCCAAGTTAATACAGGCAGTAACCAGGCATTTTGGTCCTCATGCCAAGAAATCCATACACGGCGTTCAGCACTGGCGGAACGTGGAAAATCATGGGATGACTATTGCCAGAGAAAATGGAGCTGATATGCTGGTGGTAGAGCTCTTTGCCTGGTTTCATGATTCGTGCTTGGTCAATGAGCATATTGATGACGGCCATGGCTACCGTGCGGCTAAGTTTGCTGAAGCGCAACGAGGGAAGCTCTATAATCTGCCAGACCAATCTTTAGATTTATTGATGCGCGCCTGCGATGGCCACACGTGCGGCCTAGCAACCACAGATATAACAATCGGAACCTGCTGGGATGCTGACCGGCTTGACCTGCCAAGAGTAGGTACTCAGCCACTGGAAGCGTTTATGAGTACAGGAACAGGCCGAAGGTTGGCTGACCAAATGCGCCTACAGTGTTAAAAGTTGGCTATTTTCAAACAGATGTACGTCTACCATTAAGTCACTTCCTGAAGGTACCTCAAAAAATATCAGCCCGTCCCTGAAATCTTTAGGGGTATGACGCCTATTGTCCTATGCATGGTGTTACTATGAAAGAAAAAATGGGAGGAATGTTTATGAAAGAAAAAAAAGTGATGAGTACAATTCAACGCCGGTTATTGCAGCCAGCTACCGGGTATTCGGCTGATGCCCGTATTGATGCCATTCGTGAAGCTCTTGATGAGTGGAAAAAGGCACCCGAAAGGATTGCCCTTTTCAAGCAGCTGGCTCAGGATGAGAGGAACGTCATGGTTCGGCTTGAGGCTCTTGACAGCCTCTATCTGGAGCGGAAACATGATCTGACTATTATGCCGTTTATCAGGCAGCGGTTTCTTGATGAGCGAAGCCCTGCTATCAAGCTCTCGATTATAAACCGTCAGGACCGCTCGGATGAAATACGGGCGATGATATGGATCATAGCTGATGATGAGCAGAAGAGTGATGAAGCGATAGCTGAAATCCTTGAAAGAAGAGAGTGTCCCGATATCTTCAAGTCATGGCGGGATGGCGAGTACCAGCTTGAAACAGAAACGTCAGTGCCTTATAAGCACAGGGTGGAATATATTCTGAGGGTGGCCCGCGAACGAAGGCAGGAACCTGATACCTTGGGCTGGCTCAAGGAACGGGCCGAACATGCCGAGTGCACGATGGTGCGGCAAACCGCCATAGAGGAGATTGCAAGAGAGTGGGCCAGAGAGCCCGGTACTCTCGAGTGGCTTAAAGAGCGCGGCGTGCAGGACGAGAGTGATGAAGTCCGTGGCTCAGCCTATCAGGAGATTGCACGTCGTTACAGCGCTGAGCCTTGGACGCTCGAATGGCTCCAGAAAATAGCGGAGCATTTTGACAACGGCTGCATTGTTCGCCACCATCTCCTGCTTGAGATTGCACGCAACTGGATTGATGACCCTGCGGTGTTGCCATGGTTGAAATCTCGTATAGAGCATGACAGCGATTCAACGGTACGCAATGAACTCTTGATTGAGTTTGCCGGCAACTGGACCGTAGATTCCGAAACCTTTGCATGGCTTAAAGAGCGGGCGGAGCATGATGAAGCGCTTTGGGTAAGAAAGAATGCGATTGATATCGTGGCAGAGGAGTTCGGTGATAACCCTGGTACTCTGGAGTGGCTGAGGGAACGGGCCGTAAAAGATGCAGAACCCAAAGTTCGTAAAGCTGCACGGGCACAAATCTATAACCTGACCGATGAGGCGGATAACAGTTATGCCTGGTAAAATCGAAATACCCTCAAGCTCTATATCGATGCATGCACCCATCAGAGCAGATATCGAAAAAAGCACGACTATCGAAAGCAACAGGAGGAGTGATGAGACGTGAGCTCCTCAAAAATCCTGTAAAAAGCAGACTCATAAAAAAAGCAAAAACGTTATTTCTTGCAGCAGAACAAGGTGAAGACGGAGCCCAGTCAGCTCTTGCTATGCTGCTTTTTGACTATTCAGAAATTCTTCATGAAGAGTCTACCTGTATGAGCATCATAGCCAGTCTTAAAGAACCGATGTTTGCATCAGCACAGTTTTCCTTCGGACGGTTGTTTTACTGCGCCGATGGGGAAGAACGGAATTTTACCACCGCAAGACAATGGTTTGAGCTTGGAGCTGAACACGGTGATTCATTTGCCATCTATGCACTCGGAATGATCTATTTCGAAGGTCACGGCGTAGAACGTGACCTGTCAGAAACAATGAAGTGGTTTAAAATGCTGCAAGCAAAAGGCTCAGTGAGAGGCGATAGGGTCTGCCGAAGTATTGAAAATAACAATCTCTTGCCTCATGATCTCCGGCAAGAGTGGCTTGTCATAAACCGATTCATAGTCAATGAAGGAGGTGCTCCGTTTTGATTTATTACAGTTTTAAATACGTAACAAAGCTGTAAAGATTATTACTTTAAAAATTACAGGAACAGCTTTTTCTGAAAAGTCTCATTACACCCCCCTGCTCCATGCCTAAACCGAGATACCTCACAAAGTCACGTTTCAAGCTTGGTATGGAGTGCCCCACAAAGCTCTATTATACCGGTAATCCGCTCTACCCCGATAAATCCATTGATGATCCGTTTCTTATTGCTCTGGCTGATGGCGGCTATCAGGTAGGGGAGCTTGCGAAGCAATACATTCCCGGCGGTCATGAAATAACGTCAACAATTCATGCAGATGCTGAGCGCGAGACCATGGCGCTCTTGCAGCAGGAGAACGTCATCATTTATGAGGCTGCCATAAGGTTCGAGTCGCTCTTCATACGCATTGATATTCTTAAAAAAGAGGGGAATCGCCTTAACCTTATTGAGGTGAAGTCAAAGTCGTTTGACTCTGCTGATGAGGATCTCCCTTTTTTAAATACCAAAGGAGCGCTTGCATCATCGTGGAAGCCCTACCTCTATGATATTGCTTATCAGGCTCATGTGCTGAAGAGTGCGATGCCTGGTCATATAATATCTTCTTACCTCATGATTGCCGACAAGGCGGCTAAATGCCCGACTGATGGCCTGAACCAGAAGTTCAGAATCAGAAGAGATCATCGTAACCGAAAAATGGTAACAGTTGATACTGCTCTTTCGGCTGCAGACCTCTCTGTGCCCCTTTTAGCTGTTCTCCCTGTTGATGAGTATGTCGGGATGATATGGAACGGAGCAGGCACAGATGATTTTATCGAGAGAGGGTTTGAGGCTACCATTGCATGGCTTGCTGAAGCCTATGCTAAGAATGAAAAGATAGCCCCTTCTCCTGGCGGCAAGTGCCGCGATTGCTCATTTACCTGCAATGATGAGGAGCTTCAAAAAGGTCTTAAAAGCGGATTCAGGGAGTGTTGGAGAGAGACTTTCAATTGGACAGATCGTGATTTTAAAGAGGAGAGTGTTCTTGCCCTTTGGGACTTCAGGAAAAAGGATGAGGCGATAGCATCTGGGAAACGTAAACTTGCCGATATCTCGGAAGATGACCTTGGTTTGAAAGGGGATGAGAAGCCAGGCTTATCAAGATCACAGCGCCAGCTCTTGCAGATAAAGAAAAGCAGGAGTGGCAATACTGAGCCATATTTTGACAGGGAGAATCTTGCTGCAGAGATGGAGCAGTGGACCTATCCCTTGCACTTCATAGACTTTGAGACCACCATTAACCCGATACCCTTTACCAAAGGTGTAGCTCCCTATGAAATGATAGGATTTCAATACTCTCACCACTTTGTAGAGCGTGATGGAAGCGTTCGTCATGCAGGTGAGTATCTTTGTGCTGAGCCTGGGGTATTTCCAAACTTCAGCTTTGTACGGGCCCTGAAAAAAGAACTCGAAGTTGACAAGGGAACCATATTCCGATACAGCAATCATGAGAATACTGTTCTCCTTGCCATCTACCGGCAGCTGGCTGCATCCGAGAACCCTCCTAAAGACATTGCTGATCTTCAGAAATTCATTGTTTCGATTACCCATGCAGATGATAACAAAGGGCTCTTCTGGGAAAGTCCCCGAAACATGGTCGATCTCTGGTATCTGGTAAAGCGATATTACTACGATCCCTATACGAAGGGGTCGAATTCCATCAAATATGTTTTACCGGCAGTGCTCAACAGTTCAGATTTTCTGAAACAGAAATACAGTAAGCCGGTTTATGGAGCATCATCAGGCATCCCAAGCCTGAATTTCAGAGACTGGAAATGGATAGAGACTGATGATAGTGGTATAGTTAAAGACCCTTATTCACTGTTGCCGAAGCTGTTCAACGATATCGATGAAAAGAATCAAGCGCTCCTGCTCAGCAGCGATGAAGATAATCTCATTAAGAATGGAGGCGCAGCTATGACGGCTTTTGCCAGACTTCAGTTTGAAGAAATGTCAGACTATGAACGGCCGGAGATTAAAGTAGGCTTGAAAAAATATTGTGAGCTTGATACAATGGCGATGGTTATGATTTATGAGGCATGGAGGGAGTGGATTTATTAATAAATAAATAATATTACCATGCGACCTTTATTTACTGTACATGCTGGGGAATTTATTGTTGGCGAATTCATTGAACAAACTTTTCGAAATTTAAATGTATGGCTTCCGTCAAAGGATACGGGTATTGATTTTCTTGTGACCGATAAGAAGAATAAGTCTACTGTATCTTTGCAAGTTAAATTATCAAGAGACTATAGACAACCTGAAGCTGTCGATGACTTTCAGCAGGGGCTTGTTGCTGCTGGTTGGTTGACATTATCCCATGAAAAAATTGAGAAGTCTCAGGCTAATTATTGGGTGTTTGTGCTTGTGTCAAATGAAAGAAAATGGACCCCACATTTTATTGTTATCAAACCTGTTGACTTGCTGGCGCGATTAAGAAGAATTCATGGTAATAAAAGGAGTTACCATTTTTATCCTTGGATTATAAATACAAATGATAATTCTAGGATTGCATTGCAAGGAAGAGGGCTGAACGCTAACGAAAGGTTGTCTCTTATGAGAGATGGTATTAAGGACGAAGATCGTAATTTTACTACATTTTTAGAGAATTGGAGCGCTCTTGAAAAGTTAAACAAAATAATTTTGGGATTGCAATCATATAAAGTTGCAGTGCTTTGCCGGAGTGAGACCAGACTTTTGCACCTGTTATTTTGAATCTTCTGCACTTCGCAGTAGGAGCAAAAAGTGCCATACATGCCGCTCACTGATGTTCACCGCGTGCACGGCACTCTGAGCCCAAGAGCTATTTTCTGATGTTTTGCGATTGGTGCCTGGCGGTTTTATACCAGCGGTATTGGAGCTTTCGGTTTCACATCAGCCCCCTTCGCCCTGCTCAGCTCCTTATCAATCTTCTTAATCAGATCATCATCCGGCAATGCAATGCTCGCCAGCTGCTTGTTCAGTTCTGTCTGCAGCGTCGCTGAGTTGACGAGCGCAGCCGCTTCCCGTGCCGCCTTGATGAAGTTCACGCTCAGCCAGCTTGCCGCGCAGGACAAAATCGTACGTTAAGAGATTCAGTGTGATCGTATCATGCTTTAATATTATACGTTATATTTATAGTGGCTTTGACCGAAAACATCAGCCACCTCTTCTCAGATTTTAAGGTACTGCTCCCTTCGATCAGATTAAAGCAGAAATCGAAACCTACCAAGTTGCAGCAGTCATTTTCAAACAGCCAAATGCACAATAAGAATAAGCATTATGAGCAGAAAATTCAGAAATACGGACAATGAACATACCTCTCCATTCGAGCAGATCAAGAGGACAAATGATGCTGGTCAGGAATTTTGGTCAAGCCGTGAGTTTGCAGAAGTGTTGGGTTACGGTGACTACCGTAATTTTGAGTCCGTCGTTGAAAAAGCCAAGATAGCCTGCTTCAACAGTGCCCATCCTATTGAGGATCATTTCGTTGATGTCACCGAAATGATCGAAATCGGCAAAGGCGGGCAACGCGCTGTCAAAACGATGTTTATGTCGCGGTATGCCTGCTATCTTGCAATACAGAATGCTGATCCAAAAAAAGAGCAGGTAGCGCAGGGGCAGACATATTTTGCGGTACAAACACGACGGCAGGAATTAACAGACGAAAATATTGAGGAAGAAAGGCGAGTTCTCTTGCGTAACGAGATCCGTCTGCATAATGTACAACTGGCAGATGCAGCAAAGAATGCAGGAGTCGTAGAGCCCCTGGATTATGCCATTTTTCAGAATCATGGCTATATGGGCTTGTACGGAGGATTAAGGCAAGATGATATCCACAGATTAAAAGGATTGAAAAAGAGCCAGAAAATTCTGGATCACATGGGAAGTACGGAATTGGCAGCCAACCTGTTTCGAGCTACACAAGCAGAAGAAAAACTTCGCAGAGACAAGGTCAAAGGCAAAAAAGCAGCAAATCAGACACACCAGGAAGTCGGCGCAAAAGTCAGAAAAACCATTCAAGAATTGGGTGGTACAATGCCAGAGAAGTTGCCAGCAGTTGAAAGTATAAAGAAAATCGAAACCAAACAGCGAAAGAAACTTGGTGGTTCAACTCATTCGCCAAAAGAAATAACAGAAGACTGATATTTCGCAACACTATCAATCCTGTTCTTTTTTACACTATTTTCATCAACAAATAAAAGGAGTATTTATGCAACAAAAAAAAGAGCATGCGTTATTTGTTTCTCAAGGAAAAGGATACCACAAACACTCAGAAGCACTTTGACAGGGTATGCGATCTTGTTGAGGGCTTCGAATCTCCCTTCGGACTGGAATTGTTAGCCTCTGTGCACTGGGTTGTTGAGAATGAACAAGTTCAGACTATTGATGATGTTAATTACATCTGTTGATGCATGGAATGAGAAAAAGAAACAGTTTTCAAAACGACAGATTACGCTTGCTCTTGACGGCCTGTCAAAAAAGGGTTGGATAAGCCATTTCGCACTAACTCAATACTGCTCCCTCTGTTAAAACTTGCGGACTAACAACGCAGTTCCATATGCACCTGTGACGGGAAAGAATTGGTGCCTATGACTCCTGTGTAATTACTTGAAGCTCATTTTTGCTGAAGGCGCTCCGGACTGGTCACTCATGCCTGCATTGATCGGTTGTGATGCACACCGCTAACTGAGGTTCACCGCTTGCACGGCCCCGCTACCAATGCCCAGCTGCCCGCCTGCCGAAGTAGTGCGGGAGCCTGGAGGCTTGCCTGTACGAAGGGGGGAATAATTTATTTCAGGGGGTACCCGTTTTTTTTAAAGTGTCGGACACCTTATGTCCTACTACCCTTTCTATACTGACAGTAAGAAGATGAAATCATTTCCAATCATACTGATTAAAAGAAGGGGGATGTATGCTGCTTGAATTTGATACCACCGAGGTGCTGTGCGACAGAGCATTACAATATTTTGAAGGTGACGGCGTTTCCGTGGATTTAACAGAGGGATTGAGGCTTTTCTTGCTGGCGGCTGAACGCGGGAATCCTCATGCCCAGCTTTTTCTCGGGATCATGAGCGAATACGGCAAAGGAATGGCGCAGGATTTTGCCCAGGCCGCAAGATGGTATCGCATGGCCGCAGAGCAGGGTGATGAATTTGCGCAATACTGCCTTGGATTGCTTTACAAAAACGGCACAGGGGTGGAGCGGAACGAGACGGAAGCAGCACATTGGTTCCGTTTATCTGCCCTGCAGGGTTATGCTGATGCCCAATGCAATCTTGGAGGGATGTACAAAAATGGCAGCGGCGTAAGGCAGGATGAGGCTGAAGCCGTCAAATGGTACCGGTTGGCAGCTGAACAGAACAATGCTGTAGCCCAACGCTTTCTTGGGCTGGCTTACAGGATTGGCAAATGCGTCAAAATGGACGCTGCTCGGGCTGTGACATGGTTCCGGTTAGCGGCCGGGCAAGGTGATGCATACGCTCAGTTTTACCTTGGTTTAATGTATGAGGAGGGTGACTCTGTCAGGCAGGACAAAACGGAAGCAGCGTATTGGTACCAGCTGGCCGCTGACCAGGGAAATTCTCACGCGCAATACAGCCTTGGATTGCTCTACAAAAACGGCACAGGGGTGGAAGAGGATGAGGCTGAAGCAGTCAAATATTTCTGGCTCTCTGCCGATCAAGGCAATGAAGGGGCTCAGTATGTTCTGGACTCGATGGAGATATAAAACAGTGCTGAGACGTGAGTGCTGAGTGCCGAGGGAAGAAAGTTGGCAGTTGGCAGTTGGCAGTTAAGAAAAAAGGTAGGACATCTGGTGTCCGATACTATCAAAAAGGGTCACCTGCTGGAATTAATTATTCCCCCCTTTTTTATAGGTGTCCAGTTTGTCCAGTTTTGACGGATTTAGTGCGTGTTATCCGATTTTCTGAAGCTTTCAGCTGTTGGTTTTAACGGTTAAAACAGGGAGAGGCTTTCTACTTTCTGGACCCTGACATCTTCGTACAGCTTTGCTGTTGTGAGCAGTTCGTATTTTATCATTTCACGGAGTTCCTGGGGCTCCAGGACTTCGGCTTCACTTCCGTAGCGCATGACCCAGCGTTTGACGGCGTCGAGGGCTCCGACCTGCATTTTCAGGATGAGTGAGCCATCTTTCAGCTCTTCAATCTCCTGGCTAGGGTGCCACTGGTGCTCCCTGATCCACTGTGACTGGAAAGGAGAAAACCGGATTGCAACACTGCTTGTCTGATTATCGTGGATCTGGTCGAATGCCTGAGCTATGTAGGTCTCAAATGAAAAGGTCTTCTGAGCGGTGAAGTGCTTTTTGGAGAGTGAGACGGTTCGGATACGATTGATGGCAAAGGTCCGGAAATCGCCCCGCAGCTCGCAATAGCCGATTATATACCAGGTATCGCTCTGCTGAGAGTAGTGAAACATGTAGGGATGCACGGTCCTCTCCGTTACCTCCTGATTCCAGGCAGCCCGGTAGGTTATGGTAATCTTGAGCCTGCTCCGTATGGCATCTTCAATGGCGGCAAAAAAGCGGGGATCAAAAGCCGGCGGTGAGGGTTTTTCAAATGAGTAGATGTTGAGAAACTCATTGGAGGCGGATGCTTCGGGAAGGTACTGCCGCATTTTGTCGAGTGCCCGGCTGATTTCATCGAATAATGGTGAGCCTTCACACTGTGCAAGCACCTTTTTTGTAGCAATAAGGGCGGCAGCCTCCCCTCGCTCAAGAAGAGTTGAGGGCAGAAAATCCCAGCCGGGCTTTTCGTAATAGTAGCCTCTCTTCTTCTGGTCGTATTCAATAGGCGCATGAAGCAGGTCGCGCATATAGTCGACATCGCGCTGGATGCTTTTTGTTGAGACCTCAAAATACTCTGCAACCGTTGCGCAGTTGGGATAATGGTTGCTCTGCAGCTGCTGGTGCATATACTGCATACGGACAAGCGGTGGCCGGGATTGCCTCATGAATTCAGCGGTTCAGATTGGATGAGAGTGAAGAAAGAAATAGGTCTTATAGGACCTATAAGACTTATAAAAGCCAGCGTTTTTGATGCTGCAGATTGCCATGTGGCGCCCCGAAGGGCGCTGAGGGGACGTCAGGAATTTTTGAGTTCTTTCAGTTCGGCTTCGAGCAGATTGAGTTTGTCTCTCATGGCGCCGAGGTTGCGCAGCATTGCTTCGTGCTTGAGCTGTTCGCGCATCGGCTGCGCCGGGTATCCTCGAAGGGCGATGCCGGGCTCGAGGAAGGACTTTGAAATGCCGGCCTGGGCTGCGACGTGTATCCGGTCGGCAAGCTCAAGGTGGCCTGCAAAACCGGCTTGGCCTCCTACCATACACTGACGGCCTAAGGTTACGCTTCCTGAAATTCCCGCCTGTGCAGCGATGACGGTATCTTCACCGATCCGGCAGTTGTGGGCGATCTGAACCAGGTTATCGATTTTAGCACCCCGGCCGATAACGGTACTACCCATGGTGGCTCTGTCTATAGTGGCATTTGCTCCGATTTCGACATCATCGCCAATTTCAACAATGCCCATCTGGGGAATCTTTACATACGATCCATCGCTCTGCGGAGCAAAACCGAACCCATCTGCTCCGATAACGGTTCCTGAATGAACAACAACTCTTTTGCCTATCAGGGAGCCATCGTAAATGGTCACATTCGGGAATAAAACTGAATTATCGCCCAGAGAGATATCTTGAAACAGAACGGTATTAGGACCGATAACGACGTTGCTGCCAATCGTACATCGGTCGCCAATGACAGCATATTCTCCGATTGAGGCACCTTCACCAAGAGTAACACCTTCGCCGATAACTGCTGAGATTGCAATGCCCTTATGGGCTATTGTCCGTGGGGTTGCAAATTTCTGGAGAAGAAAAACGAAGGCAGTATAGGGGTCGCCTACTTTAAGAAAAGAGGTGCGATGGCTGAACTCATCAACACTCAGCGATTTGTGTACAATAACCAGCGATGCTTCGGTAGTGGCAAGATATCTTGCATACTTGTCGTTGGCTATAAAGCTGACCTGACCAATTTGCGCGGATTCGATTTTGGCCGGGCCGGAAATCAACTCATCTACTTTACCAACCAGCTCAACGGCACCGACAAACCGGGCGAGATAGTCCCTGATCTCCTGAATAGTCATATTTATTTTATAAATAACAGTGCTTTAGAAAGAGGAAAAAAATAGTTAATTTTTCGGCCTTTTTAATTATATTTGAGTTCTCGTGATTATTCAATCCATGTATGGGAAAACGGTTACGGATGCTCTGGAGAGTAAATCGATTGCCATAATATAACCCCTTTCATCTGAATGTGCAGGACATGATGGAAAAACCCATTAAAATTTTCGCTGGACGCAGCAACCCGGCCCTCGCTGAGAAGATTGCTGAGTACCTCGAAATGTCACTTGGCAATGCAAAGATTGAAAACTTTTCTGACGGAGAGATTTCGGTCAATTATTTTGAATCGATCCGTGGTTCGGATCTCTTCATTATACAGTCCACCAATCCTCCCGGAGATAATCTTTTAGAGCTGCTGATCATGATTGATGCAGCAAGAAGGTCTTCAGCAGCAAGAATTACCGCTGTCATTCCCTATTACGGCTATGCCCGTCAGGACAGGAAGGACAGGCCTCGCGTCGCCATTACAGCAAAGCTGGTTGCCAACCTGCTTACGGAGGCGGGAGCAAACCGCATTTTAACCATGGATCTGCATGCGCCTCAGATTCAGGGATTTTTTGATATTCCGTTTGATCACCTCTATTCAAGCGTGATACTTATTGACCATATCCGTCATAGAGAGTTTCGCGAAAACCTGGTTGTGGCCTCTCCTGATGTCGGCGGCGTAAAGCTGGCAAGAAAATTTGCCGAAGAACTGGGTACTGATCTGGTCATTGTCGACAAACGCCGACCAGCAGCCAACGTTGCGGAAGTCATGAATATTATCGGTGATGTCAGCGGCAAAAATGTGCTTCTTGTTGATGACATGATTGATACTGCAGGAACCCTGGTCAACGCTGCGAAAGCTATCCGTGATGCAGGCGGCCTTAAAATCTATGCGGCAGCAACCCATCCGATTCTTTCAGGACCGGCTATCAAAAGAATTGATGCGTCAATACTTGAAAAAGTAATTGTTACCGATTCAGTTATTACGAGCCACGAATATTCACCGAAAATTGAAACAGTAACTGTCAGTAACCTTTTCGGTGAGGCTATCAAGCGTATATATGAAGATGATTCTGTCAGCTGCCTTTTTGACAGCAAGAATATCATTGAAAAACTTACGAACCTTCACTAAACACAAGCGATAAAAGAGATAATGGAAACTATTGTATTGGGGGTTGAACCTCGCGTTATTAAAAAGAATGCAGCTGATAAACTGCGCAAGACAGGCGTTGTGCCAGCAGTTATCTACCATAAAGGCGAAGAAACAGTTGCGGTAGGCGTCAATGAACTTGCATTGAGGAAGCTGGTACACTCAGCTGAGTCGCATATTATTGATTTACAGTTCCCGGATGGAAAGATTAAACGTTCTTTTATAAAGGACGTTCAGTTTCACCCGGTAACCGACAGAATTATTCATACCGACTTTCAGCTTTTCTCTGCTGATGAGATCATTGAGCTAGAAGTACCTGTTGCTGTTACAGGTGAGAGTGCCGGTGTGGAGAAAGGCGGCAAACTGCAGATTATCAAACATGCGCTTACAATCAAGGGGATGCCGGAACATATGCCTGATCACTTCGTCATCGATGTTACCGCACTTGAAATCGGACACTCCATTCATGTAAAGGAGCTGCCAATGGATGCCTATACTGACCTCGTCATTATGGATGATCCAGATACTCCTGTTATTACAGTACTTGCCTCGAAAAAAGAAGCGGAAGCCACTGCAGAAGCTCCTGCTGCAACTCCAGCAAGCTGAACACTGTTCACTTTGTTTTCCAAAGAGGCTATTTACAATTCAAAGCTGCTTTTCTTCAGGGAAAAGCAGCTTTTTTTTATAGGTTATCCTTAATTTCCAAAGCCTGACTTACCATTCACCGAAAGCCACACAAGCTTGAAAACAGAGAGCGGCCCATCATCACCCCTGCACAAAACGGCTACCAATGCAGGACCTATCCGATTACAGAATAAAGGATCGATTATTTTTCTTGCAGTCTCATTCATTACCTTTCTCCTTATTCTTTTCGCAAAGGCTGACCTGGTACTGATCAGTTTCCACTCCTTGTACACTGCGGCAAGGCTTTTTATCAGCGCACCAGAATCTTTACAGGCAATTTTTACCTCCGAGATCCTTGAATTCTGGATAGGAGCCATCTACCTCTGTGCACTACCGTTAACTCTTATACTTGTTACGAGAAAGAAGTTTCGGAAACGTTCTGTAGAAAAGAACAGACCTGAACAAACGGAACTAAGCCTTGGTAAAATAAGCTTCAGGGCTTTCATGCGCCAGTCAATAGCCCTGTATGCGTCAGCTGTAATTTTTATCCTTTATTCTCTGGCGTTCCTTGCGCCGTTCATAGTACCATTCAGTCCTTATGATCAACAGGATTTTCTGGTTACCGCTTATCAGCCGCCATTCTCCCGGCTGCAGGCATTGGTTCTCAAACAGCCTAAGACTCTGGCAATCCCGATACAGACAGGGAGCGGAACAACAGTTGAGCTTGCAAACAGCCTGATCAGTGATTTCCAGAAGCTGAAAACCCGCAATGAGCCAAATACTGTCAGGTTTATCAATGAGTACCGGATTGATAAAGATCAGGTTATTTACCGTCAGGGCATACGTACCAAGAGTATCGGTATTACAGAACTTGCCGGAACCGGTAAAACACTTGCACTGGCAGGCGGAGAGAAACAACCTGATTTTGTGATTTCGCGTATTTTTATGTTTGGTACTGACCAATATGGACGAGACATTCTCAGCCGTGTCATCTACGGATCAAAAATATCGCTTTCCATTGGCTTTCTTGTTGTGTTGATCTCAGTCAGCCTCGGCACGATTATCGGGGTATCTTCTGGTTATTTCGGAGGCTGGGTGGATGCCACCATGATGAGGATTGTCGATATCCTGATAGCATTCCCTGCCCTTTTTCTCATTCTCATTATCATTGCAACTTTCGGAAACTCGATATACCTGATTGTGATCACGCTCTCCTTTACAGGATGGATGGGAGTGGCAAGAATTGTGAGAAGCCAGGTGCTTTCGCTTAAAGAGCAGGAGTTCATTCTTGCTGCACAATCACTCGGGCTTTCGAATATGAGAATTATATTCAGGCACCTTGCACCGAATACCCTGACTCCGGTTATTATTGCCGCAACACTGAGGATCGGCAGCATTATTTTGACTGAAGCGGGGCTCTCCTTTCTTGGTCTTGGAGTTCAGCCGCCCACACCGAGCTGGGGAAACATTATCAATGAAGGGCGTGACAGTCTTTTGAACTACTGGTGGATTTCAACATTCCCCGGTATTGCCATCCTGACTACTGTAGTGTGCTTCAACCTTATCGGCGACGGTGTCCGTGATGCCCTCGACCCAAGAATGAGAGGCTGACCATGGCGATAGATCACGACCCGGGGTGCTGGACTACCCTCGACACGACATACCTTTATAACAAGCCCTGGCTCACCATGCGTCAGGACAGCGTTCAGCTTCCGAACGGCAGAGTCATCGACGATTATTACATCTGGGAGTTTCCACCCTGGTGCAATGTACTGGCTATTACAAAAAGCCAGGAATTCGTGCTTATTCGGCAATACAGGCATGGAATAGGCAAGGTTTATTATGAGCTTCCGGCAGGAGTTCATGACAAAGCTGGAGAATCAGTGCTTGAGTCGGCACAACGGGAACTACTCGAAGAGACAGGCTTTGGCGGGGGATCATGGAGTGCGTTGATGGAACTTAGCGCCAACCCTGCCTTGCAGAATAATATTACCTACAGCTTTCTGGCTGTTGGGGTTGAAGAGATCGGCAAACAGGAGCTTGACGCCACTGAAGAGATCAGTGTGCACCTCGTCACTCTTGATGAACTCCGCTCCATTGTGCTTGACGGCCGGATGATGCAGTCACTGCATGCTGCGCCTATACTGAAATACCTTTTGACACAAGCCATCTGAGCACTCTATCAAAGATAGGTTCATGAAAAAAACTGCACAGTTGTCACTGCTTGAACGCACGATAAAAGAGATCGGGTTCACGTTGCGCTATGAAAAAGGTAATTTTTTAGGCGGAGATTGCCGTTTGAGGGAGGATAATGTTGTCGTGGTCAACAAATTTCTGCCCCTTGAAGGCAAAATCTACACCCTGGCTCAAGTGATCAGCAAAATCAACCCCCCAGGGTTATCGCCTGAGACTGCTAAAATTGTTGACGGGCTTGTCGACACCAGCCTGTTCAGTAGAGAGAACCTTGAATAAAATTCAGGAACGATAAGGACTTCAGGAAGAAGAGGGTTAGCGGATGACAACTTGTTTTGTTTTACTACGAATTTCGAGGATCGGATGCAGGGCGGCAAAGTGCTGCATAGTGGAGAGATCGGTGCGGGAGAGAAATGAGCCTGGGATGAGAATGCAACGATTCGGGTGGGCGTAGTTGAGCCATGAAAGGAGCTGTTGCTGTTGTTTGTATCCAAAACGGTAGATCCAGAGGAAGGCTATATCGGCTTTGTAGAGTTCCTCCTTTTTCAGGCGGGTCGTGCCTGATGCCATTAGGAGCGAGTGTTTGCGGCTCCAGAGCTTGAGCACCTTTTCCTGCGGACGAACTATGACCACTGATGAGAGCGAAAGTTTTGTGCTGTCACGGAGCAGGTGACGAAGGGCTGGCACTTTTGTGATAAGAGAGTCGGGGGTATAAAACTGGACGACGGCTTTTGGTGCGCCCATGCCGTACTCGTCGAACTGCCCTGCAATGCGCTTCTGATCGCGCAATGACCTTCCCGCATCAATCAGAACCGTTTCACTGCCTGAAGAGAAAAGGGCCGCAACGTTCTTGCCGAGATTGACGGTAAGTATGTCGGGAGCAACTTTATCCTGGAAAATAACAAAGGAGTACCAGAACAGGATATTCACTCCGAGAAGAAGTGATACGGTCAGCTTTCCCCAGGCTTTGCGATAACTGAACAAGAGCAGGGATGCAAGTAGCGTATAGTAGAGCAAAAGCTGGATAGCATCCGGCTTGAAGTTTATGGAGGCAAAGGGAATAGTGCTGAAAAAAAGTGCTGACTTGAGGGTAAGCTCTGCAAAGAAAAAAGAACTTGCCGCAAAGAATGATGCTGCATAGCTTGAAACAAGGTTGATGAGCAGCATAGGAACAAGATCGTACATCAGCAGATTGGAAAAGAGCACAACTGGAATATTGGCAAGTAAGCTGACAAGTGAGAATGTGCCGAAATAATAGGCAATGACCGGTGACACGCCGATAATAGCGGAAAGCGTTACCATAATACTGCTGAACAGGGCATGGCCTGCACTCTTGAGAAGCCCAGTCCGCTTTTGCCGTGGCCCGATGAAGCGGGGATAGATCAAAAGGATTGCCAATACTGCTGCATTGGTCATTAAAAACCCGGGATTCAGGAGGTCAAGGGGATCGAAGAGAAGAATAAGAAGATCAGCAAACGCAAGTGAGTTGACGGGATAAGTTTTTATACCAAAGGCCTCTCCGCCAATAAGCACCATGGACATGAATGCGGCACGCTTAACGGAGGGAGAGTTGCCTGTTAACGAGCTATAAACGAGCAGCATCAGAAAAAATAGTGCCAGGGCAATCCATCGGCCTGCCGAGGTAACTTTCAGGCGCTGCAGGCAGATGTGAATGGCAAGGGCGAGCAGCCCGACATTGAGCCCGGAAACCGCAAGAATATGCGCTGTACCGGTCAGCTTGAATGATTCGAACACACCCTCCGACATTGACTCCTTTTCGCCGATCAGCACTCCTGCTGCAAGCTTTTGCTCCTCGCCGTCAGGGATGAGTTGTTTGATGCTCTGAGTCATATAGTTGTAGACTGGAATCACAAGAAAATGCTCAAAAGGGTTCATCTGCGATGTCCCTTCATGCTGCAGCTGCCAGGTACCGGCTGAGAAGAGCTGAACCGCAACCTGTTTGAGTCGGCCAGATTTGCGGGGATTGTACTCTCCGCGGTTAGCGGCCTCAGGAATAAGATCGAGCTTGCCTTTTACCCGCACCATATCACCATAGTGCAGATCAATACCCCGAGATACTGCTGTACGCATAATCACCTTTGCCCGGTCGTGGAGAATGACCTTCCGGCCATTATCAAACACCTCTTCAACGTCCATAAACCAGCTTGCGCCCTTTTCAGAGAGATCAGGCCGACCATCAACTCTGCCATAGAGCAAAACGGTTTTGCCGCTGAATTGCAGGATGCTATTGGAGGGAAGGTAGTTCAAGCGGAAGCTGCCGTAGGCGGCAAAACAGAAGAGCACAAAAAGCGAATAGAAGATCGAGCGGAAGAAGATCGAAAACGATGCTTCATATCTGATTTTTTCGTAGAGAAGAGTTCCTAGCAGAATGGTAATGGCAAGCACACTGCAGAGCATCCATACCTCAAGGGGGGCTGAAATGCCAGTTCCGGAAAGAATTCCAAAAATGACTACAGAGAGCAGCCGCACTGACGGGTAAGGTGCGCTTGAGAACGGCAGGGATTGCCGCAGGGCCTTTATACTTTTCAGGTCAGACACATCATTGATCGCACTTCTTAGCTGTTCAACAAGGATACTCCTAAAGGAATATTAACGTATTTTTTCTTACAAAAAAAACGCCATCAAAACCTGATCGGCGATGCATGTAAGTATGCCATTCATAGGACTATTCACAGAAATCGATAACCGATACACCTGTATCATAACAAAGCAGCCAAAATACAGTGCATATATACGGCAACGGGCAATCTATTCTATAGGATATTTAAAAACAGGAGGTTAGTAAACTCAGGAGAATGCGTGGCATGGTTATTGCTGTTAAGGGTAAAAGGTTTAATGTTTTTGCATTTTTTACGCAATAAACAACAATCAAGGAGTATGAGATGAAAAAAAAAGGTGGTAGCATTACTGGTTGCTGCAATGTTGACTTTTGCGACGAGCGCAATGGCTGCTAATGATCTTATCCTGGGTGAAAACATCAACTGGATTCAGCTACTTAAGAGCACTGACGGTGGAGTAAATTTCTCTTCAATAACAGATGGTGGCGGTTCTCTTAACGCTACTCTTAACGGAAAGCAGCTCGACTATCTCTACTGTGCAGATATTGAAACTGTAGTTTATGCGCCTGGGGATTATAATAATACCAGCGTAAGCAACAACGCCACAATCCATAGTAATACTGCTCCGTTAACGGTATATAATGCAGGTAAGGTTGCTTATCTGTTAGAAAAATATGGCGTTAATGGAGTGGGAGACCAAACAAAACAGGCCGCTCTTCAGGCCGCTATCTGGACAGAAATTTATAGCAATCCTTCAGGTTCAAACCGGTATAAGTTAGATATAAATACTGACACACACACTGGGGGTTACGCATCCAATTCCACCATAGCAACTTTGTACACTTCCTACCTCGCTGACGCAACTACGCATACCGGCGATGTATCTAAATTGCTCTGGCTCTCTCCCGCTATATCACAAGATCCGCGAGCCTTCCAAGGCCTAGTTACCAGCGCCCCGGCTCCCGAACCAAGCACCATAGTACTTCTTGTCACCGGCATGCTTGGGATGGCAGTGTTCGGCAAGCGTCGCATGATCAAAACAGCATAATAATTACGCTTCAGTACAATAACGCTTATCAACAAAGAGAAAAGGCACTGGACTCCAGTGCCTTTTCTCTTTGCTGGAAAACTTTACAATCCTTCAAGCTGATCATCGGACTATTCACAGAAGCCAATAACTATCTACTATCTGAGAGGATATCGGAGCTATAAAAGATGAGAAATAAACCAAAGCATTGAAGAATGCTGCAAAACGCATTAAAACGATATCTTAAAGAACTGTATATTGTTTTTTTTAAAATGAGCTTCTAACTTTTTTATTTCTGACATGCTTGTCAAAGATATACTGAACGCCGCCGTTAAACCTGTATTCAGCTTTGAGTTTTTTCCCCCTAAGAGAGATGAGGATTGGGAAACGCTGTTTGAAACCATTGCGGCTCTCTCGCCTCTCAATCCTTCGTATGTGAGCGTTACCTATGGCGCCGGCGGATCAACACGATCAAGAACCCATGATCTGGTTACACGGATTCAGCAAGAGACCGGGCTGACTGTAGTATCTCATCTGACCTGCATTTGTTCTGACGGAGATGAGACTGGTACGATTCTCGAAAACTACCAGAATAACGGCATCGTCAACGTCCTTGCCCTGAGAGGTGACAAACCTGCAGGAGTGGCTTCAATTGATGAAGCCATCAAGGATTTCCCTCATGCCATAGATCTTGTCAGGTTCATTAAAACCAACTATCCTGCGATTGGTGTCGGGGTAGCGGGCTTTCCGGAAGGACACCCGGAAACGCCTAACAGAATGAAAGAAATTGAGTATCTGAAAGAGAAAATTGATGCGGGTGCCGACTATATTGTGACCCAGCTCTTTTTTGACAACCGGGACTATTTTGACTTTGCAGAACGTTGTGCCATCGCCGGCATTACCGTTCCCATTATTCCGGGCATCATGCCGATCACAACGAAAAAAGGCATGATCAGAATGTCGGAACTGGCACTCGGTGCGAGAATCCCCGCTCCCCTGTTATCTAAAGTCCTGAATGCCGCAAACGATACAGAGGTGGCTTCAATAGGTATTGAGTGGGCTACCAGTCAGGTTCAGGAGCTGATCGACCATCAGATCAAGGGTATCCATTTCTACACCTTGAACATGGCCGATGCCACCCTTCGAATTTTTAATAACATCCATCAGTAAACGGGCAAAAAAGAGCCGTCCTCTCATCGGGTTTTGTTTTGTTGGGGTTCAGGAATCACCCCAACCTACATGGGTAATCAACAATTTCGAAAGGTTATCTCTTCACGTACCAATCACCCCACAACCGTACATAGAGAAACAGTGAACGTTTAGAAACGTTCGTTCTGAACAAGCTGCTCATAGGTTTCACGTTTGCGAACAAGCGTTACCTCGCTTCCATCCACCAAAACTTCCGCAGGACGCAAGCGACCATTGTAGTTGCTACCCATTACTGCAGCATAAGCCCCTGAGGACATGACCGCAAGCAACTCCCCTTCTTCGGCATCCGGAATTGCCCTGTGTCGGGCAAAGAAATCACTTGACTCGCAAACAGGGCCAACCACGTCAGCAATAATGGTGCTCTCGTGACGGGTGACCGACTGAATTTCGTGGTGCGACTGGTAGAGTGCGGGACGAATCAGTTCAGTCATTCCTGCGTCAACGACAAAAAACTCTTTGCCGGTGTGATTGCGCTTTCTATAGAGAATTCTGGTCAAGAGGACTGAGGCATTGGCAACAAGGTAACGTCCGGGTTCGAAAATCACTTTGATGCCGGTAGGGAGAAGCATTGGAATCAGCTTTTCGGCAAACTGCTCAATCGGTGTGGCTGGTTTAAGCGGATCGTAGGTTACGGGAAATCCGCCGCCGATATCAAGAAATTCGATAGTAAAGCCGTGGGCTTTCGCTGCATTCAAAATAGTAAGCAGCTTTGTGGTTGCCGCAACATAATATTCGGTGTCGAAAATCTGCGAACCGATATGCATATCGAGTCCTACAAGCTTGACGTTCTGCAAGTTGCCTAGAAAGTCAAATACCTCCGGCAGCTCAGCTTCATCAATGCCAAACTTTTCTTTACTGTCGCCAGTGGTGATATAGGGATGGGTTTCGGCCGTTACGTTTGGATTGATTCGTATAGCGACGGAAGCTTTTTTACCCTGCCCGCCGGCAATACGGTCAATGGCCTTGAGCTCAGAGAATGATTCAGCCTTCAGCATGAGTACTCCTCTTTCGAGTGCATAGGCAATCTCTTCGGGTTTTTTACCTACACCGGCAAAAATAATCCGGTCCGGGGATACGCCTGCCTGGAGTGCACGATAGAGCTCTCCCCCGGAGTTGACATCACAACCACACCCGAGTTCGCTGAATGTTTTGATAACACTGAGATTAAAGTTGGCCTTAACCGAGTAACAGCTGAAATGTGGTAAAGCTTCGAAAGCACGCTCGAATGCCATGTAGCTCTCTACAAGACTTTTTCGGGAAGTGACAAAAAGAGGGGTTCCGAAAGTATCGGCAAGACGATCAAGATGGACGTTATCACAGCTTAGCGTCGTACCGGTATATTGAAATATTTTACTGTCAAGCACGGGTTCGTTACCTTTTAAAGTGTTATAGAGAAGTCAAAAATAACTTTTCTCCTGTTATCACGGAAAGAAAAAACCCATAACTTGCAAAATCAGCTGACAGGGCTTATATTCTCAACTCTTATACAACTCATACCTGATTGGTGTTACCATGGCAAAAGGAAAAGAAAACAGAATCGTTATCACACTTGAATGCACTGAAGCCAAAAAAGAAGGGCAGACGGTTTCAAGATATACGACCACAAAAAACAAGAAAAATACCACTGAACGTCTTATCTTGAAGAAGTACAATCCGAATATGCAGAAACACACCTTGCATAAGGAGATTAAGTAAGCTGATCTTTGCTCGTACAGCAAAAAGAAGGTGCTTAGTGTTCCGGTCTGAGCATAACGCAATGCCCGAATGGCGGAATTGGTAGACGCACGCGTTTCAGGGACGCGCGCCGCAAGGTGTAGGAGTTCGAGTCTCCTTTCGGGCACAAACAATCTTCCTCGCGATATGCATGTATGTACACTCGGCAATATGACAACAGTCTATTCGATTCAGTCTGACTTTTACACACACACAACACACAGGCATGCACCTTTTCCTGAGAAGGTGCTTTTTTTATGCTTTAATAATCCAAAACATCAGCAGTAGTGGATCATACCAAAATAAACCTACTTGTCAAGCTTCAGCACCTTGACAATCAAATAGAAAGCATAGTCAGCTTGCAGAAAGGGCTTCCTGAGGAAATTACCGCCCTGGATGAAGACCTGAGATTCACTAATCGCCAGATCGAATCACGAAAAAAAATAGCTGACGATCGCACAAAACTGCGGCAACAGCTGCACGACAGCATCCATGAGTGCAAAAACAAAATCCTGAACTTTAAGGAAAAGCAGACTCTGGCCCGTAATAACAAGGAGTATGATGCTCTCTCCAAGCAGATAGAATATGAAGAAAAGGAGATAGCCCAGGCAGAGATTCAACTTCAGGATATTGTTCATGCTGAACAGCGGGCACTGGACATCCAGAAAAAAGGGCGCCAGATGATTACTGAAAACCGCTATGATGAAATTACTGAAGAGATGATGCCTGACGATGTTCTGCTTCAGCAACTTGAAGACTTGACTAAACAACTTGCTGTTAAAAAAGAGGAACTGGACAGCATTGTTATTGAAACTGCAGAGGACGTTGATTCACTGAAAAAAAAGGTCAAGGAACAACGAAAGATTATTCAGACTGAAGCAGTAAGATTGCTCGACAAGTATGATCACCTTAGAAGCGGCACGTTGCAGAATGCGGTTGTAAGACTGAATCGCAATGCCTGTTCGGGCTGTAACACCCGGGTCCCTACCAATCGTCATACCATGATTGTTCAAGGCGGGTTCTATCTTTGTGAGTCATGCGGTAGAATTGTGGTTCATGAAAGACTTTTTGATGAAGCTGAAGGTTGAAGCTTTCGGCAGGTGTGGTTCTTTGAAAAGCTGAAACCAGAAGTGTGCAGTCGCCGTGTAGCATCAGGCTACGGCGGAGGAAAGTCCGAACTTCACAGGGCAGGGTGCCGGTCGAGAGTCTAAGACTCAAGCCTGGGGATGACGGCGCAAGCCGGTTATCACAGATAGTGCAACAGAAAACAAACCGCTCCGGGCAACCGGAGTAAGGGTGAAATGGCGGTGTAAGAGACCACCAGACATTACAGCAATGTAATGTGCTTGGCAAACCTCCCCGAAGCAAGGCTAAATAGGAAAACTTTCTCCTCTCGGGGGGATAAGAGTGGCCCGCTCAAATCCGAAAGGAGAGTTTTCGGGTAAGCCGCATTAGATAAATGGCTGCAGTTTTAACCGGCTTCGGCCGGTTAATCCACAGAATTCGGCTTATAGCTTCGGTTTCAGCTTTTTTTTATCTTCCGCTCAATACTACTGTCGTCTCAGCCGCGCAGTGCTCCCTCTAGTACCCCAGGTTGCGCTTGTTTCGGGAAAAATTCATTGCCAGTCCTACCATAATCATATTTCCAATCAAGGAAGATCCTCCATACGAAACAAATGGCAGAGGAACGCCAATGACAGGAATAAGACCAATGGTCATCCCTGTATTGATAACAATATGAATAAATAACAGCGATACATATCCGGTCAGGGTTAATTCAACAAACCTGTTTTTAATAGCGAATATTGCCCAGATCAACCTGAGAATCAGCGTCAGATAGAGTGACAGCAAGAGTGCCGCTCCTATAAAACCAAGCTCTTCGCCAATAACACAAAAAATAAAATCGGTCCATTGTGCGGGAATAAATCGCAGTTGTGTCTGTGTTCCATGAAGAAATCCTTTCCCTAAAAACCCTCCTGAACTTATTGCAATTTTGGCCTGAAGAACATTATATCCCGCTCCCTGAGGATCGTTCATTGGATCAAGAAATGTCTGAATTCTATCGATTTGATGCGGCTTGAGTATGCTGTTGGCAAACTTGTGAGTAACAAGGCTGGTCGCAAGACCTGTGCAGATGACAAGTAACTGATGAAGCTGAAATTTCTTGCGATGCAGAATCAATATGATAAACAGCAACAGGGCAAACCCGATAATAAAATAAATATTGAAAAACCCGCTGATCATAAGAATCAGGGGAAAAGCAACCAGCATGAGGATGTAGATATCGAACCCAGAAACAATAAGCATGGGGGCAATAAATGACATACAGGTAATTGTTGTTCCCATATCAAGCTGAAGTATGATCAGCAGGGCCGGAAAAAAAGCAATTCCTAGAGCAATGAAAAAATGGGGTAATGAGCGGATATCTGTTTCGTCATCAGAGAGAAATCTTGCAAGAGCAAGAATAGTGGACATTTTAGCTATTTCGGAGGGCTGAAAACTGAAAAAGCCAATTTTTATCCAGCTTGAGTGACCGCCAACTTTTTTACCAAACAGCAGTACTGCTACCAGGAGCAAAATCCCTATCGCATAAAAGATATAGGCGTTATCACGGATAACACGGACATCATGGGAGTAGACAAACGACATAACAACGAGACCTATCACGCCCCAGGAAAACTGACGATAAAACAAGGTTGCATCACCAGTTCCGTGGGTTGCGCTATAGACCGCCATCAATCCGATAACTATAATACCCAGCATCGGAACCAGAAACCATAAATCGAGTTTGCTTTGTTTTTCCATCTTGCTATTGAAATTCGCGGCTAATTAACTCTGAGGGGTTTCGTCACAGGATGGCCAGCATATCCATGGTCTTGCGCACCCTGCCAATCCTTGGAAATATAGTTTCTACGCTATGCTGGTGTTCCGAAGCGCTCCGACTACTCATCGCATCCTCAACAAAGAATTGCTGATAGCCATATTCATAGGCAAAGCGAGCAGTGCTTTCGACGCCGATATTGGTTGAAATACCGCATAAAACGATAGTATCAATTTTCCTGCGGCGCAATTGCAAATCCAGATCCGTACCATAAAAAGCTCCCCACTGCTTTTTAGTGATACGCTGATCATTTTCCTGCGGGTTAAGCTCCGGTACAAGATCACTCCAATCAGCACTCTGTTGTGCTTTTGACAAGGGTGTTATGCTATCCGTAACAGGCACAAGACGGTCTTTGCCGTCAGGTGAGGCAGAGACATTAACTAAAAAAACCGGCATATGATTGTTACGGAATGCTTCTGCCAATTTTGCAGCATTAAGAATAACCGTATGAGCGTCATAAGGCTTTGTCGGCAGTGCGGTTATACCCTTCTGCAGATCTATGATTACTAAAGCTGTTGAAAATTTATCAATCGAAGTGTCCATGAATGTGAGAAGGGGAAAGATAGTTTAACCTTGAAATCATAATAACGTTTTATACGATAATACACTGAAAAACATGCGCGGGGCAAGCAAAAAAATAGCGAGCACAAGCTTTTTGAAAAATTACCGTCAAAACCAATGTATCAATACAGAATAGAAAAGAGTCATGTTGGATGATGGAATGCCAGATCTTTTATAACAATAACCTGAGAAAAACGATGAAAAAGACAATGATGATGGTGCTGACGGCCACAATGCTTGGTATTGGAAGTATTGCTTCAGCTGCAACGGATTACAGCCGCTATTCAGATACACAACTGGGTGGGCTTCGGGCCAAAATACAGAAGGCCTCAAGCGAAGAGCAAATCGCCTATCGGCATGAGTGGCATAAACGACTGGCCGAACTCGGGCCTGATAAAGGTGAGTACTCTTTTAGATCGTCAGAGGGAGATAGGAAGGGACGCCACGGCGGGATAAACAGATGGAAGGAAAAACTTGGATTAAACGAGAGCCAAAGTGCCAAACTCAAGGAGCTCCGTGAGAAGCAGTTCAGTCTTGTTGTTGCTGAACGAAAAGAGCTGGTATCATTAAACCGCCAGCTTCACGATGAGTCATTCAAAGAAAGCCCTGACAAGAATAAAATTGATGAGCTTTCAGAGAAAATCGGCAAAAAACATGCAGCGCTTGCCCGCCTGAAAAGCAGTCATCTGTCAGAACTTGCATCAATACTGACACCGGCACAGCGCGATAAAATGCAGACAATAAGAGATGCACGAGAGCTACGGGGGCATTATGGCAGAAGGTTAGAATAATTAAAACCTTATATCAGCATCAAAAAGCAGGCCGGACAGCAATGACGGCCTGCTTTATTTTTTGTTAAAAAAACAGTTATTATCGACCTGTGCCGGTATAGTTTTTCGATATGACCAAAAAAGGGTACATTTTCGAAAGACGGTCTGTAGTTGAAGCTAACTCGGCTTCGAACTCGCATTGAACAAACATTGATTCATTACTGTTCTTTCACAATAGGTACTATTAATTCGCCAAGATCACCAGTACCCACCCTTTCTCATTCAAGACAGTTTCTATCGCTATGAAATTTACCAGGCATACCGTTTCGGGCATTGTTATTGTTTTATGTGCCCTTTTTATTACTCCCCTGTACCTTGGTGCTGCTGAGGCTGGAGAATATATAGCTATCCGAAAGGAAGGATCGGGCAAAATTGCTCTGGTACTCGGGAAATCCGATGCAGAGGGAAAAAGGGATAGTGATTGGGCTCAGAATCTCGATGCTGTTATACGTGACGGTCTGGATTTTACAAAGCTTTTCACGTTGATCTCTCCCCCGCTCAACATAAAGGAGACGGGCGACAAAAAGAACGTGACGATTAATTTTGGTGCTCTTAATTCTGTAGGCGGAGAAGTTTATGCAGGGGGCAGTGTTTCAAAAAAATCAGGCAACATCAATTTTGAAGTCGAAGTTTACGAAACTGCAAGCGCAAGGCCTCTATTGAAAAAAACCTATACTGGCAAAGAGGAGCAGCTTCGTTCTATCGGCCATGCATTCTGTGAGGATCTTGTTGAACTTCTTACCGGTAAAAAGTCGGTTTTCGGCAGCAGGATTGTTTTTGTATCAAATAAAACAAGCTGTAAGGAGATCTATGAATGTGATTTTGATGGCCAGGGTTTAGAACAACTGACCAATTCCCGCTCGATCTCTCTGACACCGGCGCTCTCTCCTGATGGCAGGTATCTTGCCTACACTGATTTTTCTTCAGGCAGACCGGCTCTCAGTATAAAGAACCTTGAAGAGAAAAAAACGACTGTCGCGAGCAAAAGCGGCGTAAGCATTGCCCCCAGCTGGAGAAATAATAACGAAGTTGCGACAACCCTCTCTTTTGAAGGTGATCAGAATATCTATCTTGTAAACCCTAACGGCTCTGTTTCCCGAAGAGTTACCAACAGCAGGAGTATAGATGTTTCACCAACATTTTCTTCCGATGGAAGTAGAATGGCATTTGTCTCTTCGCGAAACGGAGCACCTCAAATCTTTATCCAGGATATCCAGTCTGGAGCGGTTAAGAGACTGACCTTCAATGGAAAATATAATACGCAGCCAGCATGGTCGCCTGCAGGTAATAGAATTGCATACTCAACAATGCAGAGTAAAGGTGAAACCGATTTATTTGTTATCAATGCTGATGGAACCGGGCTGCAGCAGTTGACAAGAAAATCAGGAGAAAACGAACACCCATCATGGTCGCCTGACGGGGGAATGATTGTATTTTCCTCCAGCCGTCAGGGCAAGAAAAAATTATTTGTCATGGATTCGACAGGAGAGAATCAGAGACGTTTATTGCAGGGTGAGGGAGAAGAGATGCAGCCATCCTGGTCGTTGTTCAGGAAGTAAAAAATAAATACTCTTTTAAAACGCTTGCGTCAAGAGTAAATTTACTTTCAGATATCAGATTATAATTTAAATATAACCAACGCGGAGCAGCTATGTTTGGAGAGATGGATTTAGTACTTATAGGCGGTGTCGTCCTGTTGCTTTTTGGCCCATCAAAACTGCCTGAGCTTATGAAGGGTATGGGAAAGGGTATACGGGAGTTTAAAAAAGCACAGGCCGATATTGAAACAGAAATTAACAGGGTTGTGCATGCTCCTTCGGAGTTAGATAAACCCGCCAAGAGTGCTGCATCTATAGCTGAGACAGAAGTATCAGGCGTAACTAAATCTTAAGCTGTCACTCAGGTGTAGCGCGTCATAAGAAATTGCTCAACCATTGAACCGGAAAGTCTGCGATAAGTATTCCGGCTCAATGGTTTTTCGTTTGTTTCAGATACCAATCTGCAGACCAAGCAGCACGCTGTTGCTAGATAATCTATTGTTTTCAAAGAGGGTGTCGACGATTACGTTTGTTGCAAAGTAGCGGTAGCGGGCATCCAGTTTTATAGTACTGCTGAGCGGGATTGTAACGCCTACGCCGACCTGATATGCGAATGAGGATTCATTGATGGATGGCAAGTTTGCAAATCCACTGGGCAGGGTCAAGCTTTTGGCATTGACATTTGCTACGCCTAACCCAGCTGTGAGATATGGCTGGGCAACACCGAAAGCAGGAATATCATAGTAGCCGTTGGCCAGAAAAGAGAGTACGGAGATATCCCTGTTGACATTTACCCCGTAATAATTATTATTGTTGTTTGTCTGATAACCAACTTCCCCCTCAAGCCGGCAGTTGTTTTTAAAACCATAGCCGACAGCGCCAAGAAGAGTTACGCCTGAATTATAGTTATAGTAGTTGCTGAAATCACCATTCCTCATTTCTACTCCACCAATATCGGCACTGACGTATGCGCCTGAGGGTAATGAAACCGGTACAATCCACCTGCCAGGACGAGTATAGACAACTGAGGGTGAGGGTGACCACCTGCCATTACCAATTTCTACAGCCGAATCCGGTATTGCCTTTCGGGGATACCCTCCATCTTCGGCGAAAGCTGGTAATGCCCCGATACAAAGGCCAGCTACCAATAATGTCATCACTCTCTTTTTCATTGTTTTAAATGTTTATTGATTAAAATCAGGGGATGTCAGATAACCCTTGACCAACTTCAATACCAATTACTACAACTCATTTGTTATCGCTGTCAGTTGAAGGAGTGCCACGAGGCGAATCGTTAAGATTTTTGCTGTCATTGATATCGCCATGATGCCCCTGTTTGTCTTGAACAGCATTATTTGGCGAATCATTATCACGGGCTTTGCGGATATCATCAATGCTGTGTTTTTTTATAATATCCGGAAGATCGTTTTCATGAATAACAACCCATGGACCACGGTAAGCTGTTGAAGAATACCAGCTATTGTTATTATAGGTATAGTAGAGGTTATCGTAATAGATCATGTCAACAGGAGTTCCAACGGAAACGGAAAAACCGTAACCCGGTAAAACGATGAAACTTGGGCGTGTATCAATAACCAGATACCCTCCATTCCAACCCCAATAGGGAACGCCCCATCCCCAATATGGTCGGGCCCACCCAAAATACGGACCTCTGAAACCCCAATGTGGCCCTCCTCCCCATCCATGATAACGCAGTCTTCCTTCCGCGTGAGCGCCAGTGGGAGCCGAAGCAAGAAGTATTCCTGCAATCCCAGCCACTAAACAGATATTTTTTTTCATCTTTTTTCTCCTGTTAAAGAAACATGGCTGACATGACCCGCTGTTTCTGTTCTCTTGAATCGATATGTATTCATCATCATTCTTTTTCTTTTATAGAATTTGACGATCATTTTTTTCATTTCCTGTGCATGAATTCTATTTTTTAAAACTCATTTAACTAAGTAAACATTTCAGTGAAGAGCTTTGTCATATTTTTTTCCCACATGGTTTTGAAAAATCTATCGTCAAAAGGAAAATGTGCAAAGGTTAGAGAGAGAAGAGAAAAGACAGTTGGCAGTTGGCGGTAGAAGAGTTGGGGAATAGGGCCTATAGGACTTATGGGACTTATAGGGCTTATACTTATACAGGGAGATTTCTCACTGACGTTCGAAATGACAGTTGGGAGGAACGTTAGAAAATGCAGACAATAAGCGATGCCATCCAGCTTCGGGGGCATTGTAACCTATCCTTTCAATAATTAAACCAGGGGGCTTATTATGAAAAAAATTTTACTGGTCGTTACGCTCTGTCTTCTTTCGTTCCAGACAGCTCAGGCGGAATTTAAAACAGGAAATGGATTGGTTGCCACGTGGCGGGAATACCAGAAGTCATGCACCGGAAAAACTTATAATCCCAATGATGATGGATTTTACACTGGCTATATAGCTGCTGTGTGCGACTCTTCCACGCATATTCTTTTCAGCATACCTGAGGGCGCAACACTTGGACAAGCCTGTGATGTGGTCGGCAAGTGGCTCGATGGGCATCCTGAAGAGTGGAACAAACCGGCTCAGCAACTGGTCGTTAAGGCTCTGAAAGAAGCGTTTCCGCTGGGGAAAAAATCAGCAAAAAGGAAATGACGAAGATTATAGTGCACCTGAATTCCGGATCAAATCTTAAGAAATAACTAATACAGAGTGCAGGCACAAGGAATCTTTTTGCATATTGGAATATTTTATTTTGAGAGTTCAGCCTTCAATGGCTTTAAACTGTAAAAGGTTGGCCGAACGGGATTGAGTCCTTATCAAAAGCAAAACAATCAGGTGGAGAAATAAAGATGGACCGAGGTATAATCAAAACATCATTGTACGCTTTGCTGTTGATGAGCATGCTTGGCTTATCAGGCTGTACGCTGGGCACTGCTGTTCAGCCCTGGGAAAAAGAGACGCTTGCGAGACCTGAAATGACCTTTGAGGGTGACAAACTTGACAAGGCTTATACTGAACATATCTACAGCAGCAAAGAGGGGGCTTCCGGTGGAGCAGGTGTTGGCGGCGGCGGTTGCGGTTGTAATTGATATAAACTTCAAAACAGATTTCCTATGGGATCGATTTCATCGACGACATCGACAGTTGTTCGCACTGCTTTAGCAACAGCAGCGTTGGCTTTGCCGTCACTTCAATTTGCCAATGCTGAAGCTCCACCGGAAAACGGAGTTGTCAGTTTTAAATACCTTCATTATCAAGACAGTCAGATAGGTGACGGGGTAACTGTAATAAGCGGGGCATCGTCAGCAGGGTCTTCAAGCCGTATGGGAGTCAATGCATACTCGATGACAGCATTAGTACCCGTTGCCGGTGAATGGTCTATAGGAACAACCTACACTTCCGATTCAGTTTCCGGCGCATCACCCATGTATCATTCATCGGGATTGACCAAAATGACTGATTTGCGTCGGGCAGTCGATGTAGAGCTTACACGATACTTTTCCAGAGGAACCTTGAGCATAGGAACAAGCTACTCCAAAGAGAGCGATTACCTTTCAAGAGGCTATTCGGTTCAGGGAAGCCTTTCAACGGAGGATAAAAACACCACGTTCACCCTGGGTGGGAGCATGAACAGTGATGATATCAATCCGGTTATTCCGCCATATGGCGACTATAAAAAAAAGGTCTATTCCGGAATTTTCGGCATTACTAGAATTGTAACAAAGAGGGATATTGTACAGCTCAACATTGGGTATTCTAACGGGAACGGAGATTTTTCTGATCCCTATAAAGTAAATGATAACAGGCCAACCCTGAAAAACAATGCCACGGTTTTAACTCGCTGGAACCATCATTTTGACTGGACTGATGGCACGGCTAAGCTTTCGTACCGGTATTATACTGACACTTTCGGTGTCAGGGCACATACACTTGAGGGTGAATATGTTCAGCCACTGCGCAATGGCTGGACATTGACACCCTTACTTCGCCTCTACAGTCAAAGCGAAGCGAATTTTTATGTTGCAGTTGGTGCTGCTGAAAAAGCTGATCCGACCACACCTACTCAGCCGCCAGCAAATGCGATCTATTATTCCGAAGATCAGCGCTTATCTGCTTTTGGTGCAATAACCCTTGGGTTAAAGGTCAGCAAACAGTTGAATCAGGATTGGCTGGTCGATGTTAAATACGAGGAATATGAACAGCGTAGCAGCTGGAGCGTGAATGGCAACGGTGATCCAGGGTTAGCTCCGTTTGGCGCAAGAAGCATTCAGGTTGGGTTATCGAGAAAATTTTAACCGCGAAACAAAGGCTTGTTGAGGTCTATCAGTAATCCACTTTAGAATAGCGACGCTCAAGGGGCTTTTTTCGCCAGTATGAATGCAAAATTTTATTCGTGTCTGGTTACTCAGGGAAGACTAATCAATTAAAATCTCAACCGATGAAACACCATTGTCAGAGATGGTGACGACGATGGTAACGGGCTTGTCACAAACCGGACACTCTTCCATGATCTCCTGATTTCCTTCCTCACAATCGACCTGCAGTTCCATTACTTCACCGCATGATGGACATTGTACTGAGATGGTTTCAAGAATATTCACAGCTTCGTCTGTTTTCGGTTCAACAACAACTCAATAGTCATAAAATCCTGGTTAAAATGAGGGGCCACCCTGATGAAACATTCCATGAAACCCCCACATCGCCCCAAACAGCATCGTTATAACTGCCATGATAAGGCTTATAATCGTTGAAAAAATGACCAGTGCCGGAATACTTGCAAAGACCAACTTTACCATAAACATAACCATTGACCAGAAGGGCATGCGGATATCGGTAACCACAACTTTCTCTGCATCCTGATATTTTTTTTCGTCCATTCAGCACCTTGTTTGTATTGCAAATGCTCCTTTGAAACAGGGGCATCGGCAAAATCTTATTTCTTCTGATTTTTCATCTCTTCCTGCATTTTCTTCACCATGGCTTCAAGATCTTTCTTGTTACTGGAAGCTGTACCACTGTGCATTGCAGGAAATTCATTTTTTGTAAACCCGGCCGGAACCTTGAAGAGAGAGGCATCAAGCCCGTGCTTTTCCACTTTGGTCAGTTCAGTAATAATGTTGGCCTGACGGTGCCATATTTTGACGGGAAAACCATCAAGACCGGCAGCCTTCATTCTACGTGCTAATTCAGGCATGTTACTCCCACTTGCGCTCTGCATCCGGGCGTAGGTAAAATAATCGAGAATCTCTTTTGATACCCACATCTCCATCACCGACTCGCCATGAGTGATTCGAACATGTGTACAGTTGTAGCCGTTAACGGGTTCCTTTCCGAGATTTTCAATTTTTGCGTTGTTATAACTATCAGACTTTTCAGTTGCGGCCATATCCTTTTTCATGGCATCGGTATTGATAACCGACCAGGATTTTTGTGCTGTATTGATCAGATAGACAAGATTCGGGGTGTCGGAAGGAGAAATAATAACCATCTTTATATCAGAAGGCATATTTTTCATGTGTGACGTGCTTTCGGTCCGAACCCCCTCTTTGGCAATAAAAAGCCTGGTTTCGGTTGATCCAGCCTCAGGAATAGTGGTCTGCATGGTAAGAATACCTTCAAATGGCTTGACAGCCGGCAGGATTGAGCCTCCGGAGCTACCAGCAGCTGGAGAGGAACCTGTTTCAGTCTTTTTGCCGCTACAAGCACCAAGGGCGAGCAAACCAATGAGAACGAGCAGAAGCGGAGAAACGACTTTTCGCATAATGGTACCTGTTTTATGGTTAACTGGAAGTTTTCTTTAACTGATAAAATTTCAAGGAAGTATCAGTTCCTGATAACTGCATACTAAAGCAATAGTTCCAATCTTCTCATTCAGGCCCATAACAGGAACCATAAACATGCTTTTGCCCTGTTGCACAGGATAGAAAACAAGTTCGGATGAACCAAGGTTCATTCCGGGATAAGAGCGGGAGAAGGGAGTCCCCTGCAGCTTGCGATCAGTAGATACCTTGATGGTACCGGATGGGTCAACAAGCATGATCACGCCGAACCCTTTCCTTTTGATCAGTTCAATAAAATACTCATCGATCTGGTCATAATTGAACCGCATCAGCTCTTTACGCACTGACCAGGCAAGCGGCAGCGCAAAAAGCTTGAGTTCCTGACGCTGAATTTCAATATAACGAATCTCCGCACGCTTTGTGAGCAGCTGTTGTTTCTGCTCTCCCTGGTAGCGGGTCCAGAAAATTCCTCCAGCAAGCGAGGCTATAACAAGGAAATTAATGATCAAAAGAAAACGCGTCCAGAATGACGGCTTTCTGTGTGGAGCTTCCTGAACATCATTGCTGCTTTGCATGGCATCAAAAAAATTATGAGGTTTCGGCAGTGAACTCGCTGAGATAGAACAATTCTTTTTCCTGCATCAGTGCTCGATCAAGAGGAGACTGATCGTCAAAACCGATGAGATGAAGTGCTGAATGAAATGTAACTCGCAAAAGCTCCTGCTGAAAATCTGTCGAAAATCTGGCAGCATTTTCCTTGACAACATCAAGCGAGATATAAAACTCACCATCCACTTCACTTCCCTTGTTGTAACGGAACGTAATTGTATCGGTAGGATAATCATGCTGCAAAAACTCACGGTTTATGCGTTGCATCATTTTGTTGCCGCAATAGACCCCGACAATGGACTCCACCGTACAACCTTCATTCTTCAGCACTAACAGAACTGCTTTTTCAAGGAGCTGTTCCGGGAGCTCCCTTTTTGTAGTGTTATAAATCTGCAGGGTCATGTTGTGAGCTTTTGTGAGGATGCGATGAGAGCATCGATGTGTTTGAGCTGGTGTTTGTGTACCCTGAAGGTCAGCTCAACCTCTTCATCGATACAGCGCTCATCAATAACTTCTGTGTGCTCGTAGAGATAGCTGATGAGTTTATAGTTGGAAACATGAATGCTTATGTGGCGCTCCTGGTAGTCGCGGGCTACATGCTGGCTGATTATCTCTTTGAGGAGTGAGATATTGAGACCACGAACAGCTGATATAAAGACAGCATCAGGATATTTTTCACTGAACTCCCTAAGCAGTGAAGGATCTTCGATGGCATCAATCTTGTTGAATACATCGATGATATGATCATGCATAACCCCGATATCCTTGAGCGTATCGCGCACAACCTGCATCTGATCCTCAAAGCCAGGATGACTTATATCGATGATATGAAGCAGAAAATCGGCCTGCAGCACCTCATCAAGGGTAGACTTAAAACTTTCGACCAGCGTGTGCGGCAGCTTGCGGATAAAACCGACCGTATCGGACAGAAGAACAAGCTTGTTGATGTTCAGTTCCAGACGGCGGGTTTTGGTATCCAGCGTGGCAAAGAGCCTGTTTTCGGCAAAAGCCTGAGCCTCCGGACAGAGAGCGTTCATCAGGGTGGACTTACCGGCATTGGTATAGCCGACAAGAGAGACTCTCGGGACTGTCTGTCGACCCTGGGTCTGGGTATCATGCTGCAGAGAAACCTCTTTAAGCTTCTTTTTCAAGAGGGATATCCGGTTGCGAACCAGACGGCGATCGGTCTCAATCTGGGTTTCACCAGGACCTTTGTTGCCAATACCTCCCTTCTGTTTTGACAAGTGAGTCCACTGTCCGGAAAGTCGAGGAAGCATGTATTCAAGCTGGGCAAGTTCAACCTGCATTTTTGCCTGAGCTGATTGTGCTCTTATGGCAAAAATCTGCAAAATCAGGGCTGTGCGATCGATAACCTTGCACAGGAGAGTCTTTTCAAGATTCCTGGCCTGGGCAGGAGAGAGATCGTCATCGAAAATTACCAGATCAATTTCCTTCTCCTTCACAAACAAAACCAGTTCTTCAAGCTTGCCTTTTCCTATACCATAAGCAGGGTCGCGCAGTTTTTTATCCTGTATGAATGTATCGACGACATCGGCCCCTGCAGTATCGGCGAGAAAAGCAAGCTCATCCAGATATTCCTCAACAAGGGAGCGGGGTGTTTCGGGGGGGGAACAGAGACCTATAAGAATGGCCTTTTCCCTTTTATTTTCAGATTCGACAATATTCAACAGGGCAATAATTGATTAGGTAAGCATTTTGTTGCATAATGAACGGTAACATGTGTTGTTGCTATATTACAACCATTGTTTTATCTTGACAAACTCTTTTTGTTAACGTCGTCACGACCTAAAAAGTTACATATTTTTACTTTCACGGCATTCATTAAAGAGGATAACTGAGCTGTGGTGACCGGAACAGGCTAATATAAGCGCGTATGTCAGATGAATTACAGCTATAATGAAAAAACTGCCGGGGAAGAAATAAATAAGCTGATAACGCTAGAAGAAGCTTATAGTTACTGCAGAAATATCTCCAGACATCACGCTAAAACATTTTACCTCGCAAGCCTGTTTCTCCCTAAAAAGCAGCAGAACCCGATTTTTGCCATCTATGCCCTGCTGAGAACCGTTGATGATGTCGTCGATATGGCTGAGGACAAGCTTAAAGATGGCCTGATTACCAGCGATGAGATCAGCATGATGCTTGAAAGCTGGAAATCGCGGCTTAAAGCGTGCTATGCCGGTAACGTCGATAATGACCCGATCATGATGGCATGGCAGGATACCCTGAAAAGCTATGCAATCCCTATTGAGCTTCCGCTTGATCTTATGGATGGTGTTGCCATGGATATTGAGTTTAAACCCTTTGAGACCTTTGAGGAGCTTTACGTTTACTGTTACAAGGTCGCTGCAGTGGTCGGGCTGATGACTTCAGAAATTTTCGGATACAGCGACAAACAAGCTTTGGAGCACGCCATTGAGCTTGGAATAGCCATGCAGTTGACCAACATCTTGCGTGATATAGGTGAAGATGTGGACCGCGGAAGGATATACCTTCCACTTGAGGATCTACGCCGTTTCAACTATTCGCAAGAAGAGTTCATGCAAAAGAGAATAAATAATAACTTCATCAACCTTATGAAGTTTCAGATAGAAAGAGCCCGGGGCTACTACCGCTCTTCAGAAAAAGGAATACCGATGCTTGAAAAGCAAAGCCGGTTCGGGGTCTCGATCAGCAGCATAAATTACGGCAATATTTTAAGCGCGATCGAGAAAAACAATTATGATGTTTTTTCAAAAAGGGCTTATCGCTCATTTTATCAGAAAATCAGCACCATTCCATACGTCTGGTATAAGACCCGTATGAGTGCCTGATAAACTGGATAGCCAGGGCTGATCATATTTTTTTCACATACAGAATTTACAGGTATACGACATCATGCATAAAGAGAACGAAGAGAGCCAGAACAACCAGGAACAACAGCCTCAGCCCTCCCTGAATGACCAGATGCTGCGCCGACTTGAAGAAAGGCAACACCTCATTAATGCCGGTGTTAATCCTTACCCATGCAAGTTCGAAGTAAGCCGGTCTTCACATGATATTCTCCTCAATTTTCAGGATGATATTCAGGAACCAGTGTCGGTTGCGGGAAGAATCATGACCATTAGAAAGATGGGAAAAGCATCGTTTTTCCATCTTCAGGACTCCAGAGGCAGAATCCAGATTTACCTTAAAAAAGATGATGTAGGTGAAGCTTCCTATGACACCTTTAAATTACTTGATATCGGCGATATCGTCGGGGTGAAGGGGTATACGTTCAAAACCAGAACCGGTGAAATATCAGTACATGCTGAACAGCTGGAGTTGCTTACTAAATCTCTGAGACCGATACCAGTTGCCAAGGAAAAAGAGGTCGACGGTGAAAAAGTGATTTTTGACGCTTTCAGCGACAAGGAACTACGCTACCGCCAGCGATATGTTGATCTGATTGTCAATCCGGAGGTAAAAGAGACTTTTATAAAGCGCTCTGCAGTCGTCTCGTTCATGAGGCAATTTTTTACCAACCGAGGGTGGCTTGAAGTTGAAACCCCTATACTGCAACCGATATACGGTGGTGCGGCCGCACGCCCGTTCACAACGCATCACAACGCTCTCGACATGCAGCTCTATTTGCGTATTGCCAATGAGCTTTACCTCAAACGACTTATTGTAGGCGGATTTGACGGGGTATTCGAATTTGGAAAGGATTTCAGAAATGAGGGAATCGACCGCTTCCATAATCCTGAATTCACTCAGGTTGAGCTTTATGTCGCCTACAAGGATTACAACTGGATGATGACGCTGGTTGAGGAGCTTTTTTACCAGACAGCTCTCGAAGTCAACCAGAGCGATGTTACCACGTTTCTCGGAAACGAGATCAATCTGAAACCTCCCTTCAAGCGCCTGAGCATTATCGATGCTATCACGGAATACACCGGCAAGGATATTCAGGGGAAATCGGAAGAGGAGCTTCGCAATACGGCAAAAGATCTTGGACTGTCACTCGATCCAAAAATCAGCAGCGGCAAAATTATCGATGAAATTTTCGGGGAATTTGTTGAGCCAAAGCTTATTCAGCCAACATTTATTACCGATTACCCTACTGAAATGTCACCCCTGGCAAAGGAACATGCTTCACAGCCTGGAATCGTTGAGCGCTTTGAGCTTATTGTCGGCGGCAAAGAGGTGTGCAACTCTTTTTCAGAACTGAACGATCCGGTCATACAGCGCGAAAGGCTTGAGTCTCAGGCTCGATTAAGGCAGAGAGGCGATGAGGAGGCCATGATTGTTGATGAAGACTTCCTTCGGGCAATAGAGTATGGCATGCCTCCATGCGCGGGACTTGGCATCGGGATTGACCGTCTGGTGATGCTTATTACCGGACAGGATTCGATCAGGGATGTGATCTTCTTTCCGCATTTGAAACCGGAATAGGAGAGAAGATATAAGTCTTATAGTACCTATAGGACCTATAAAAACCTTCCGAAGATTATGATACGTAACTACTTTACTCTCTACCATGCGGCAATGGAGCTTCATGAACGGCTTCGGGGGGGGGATGTGGCGGAGATATATTCACAGGATAAAAATGAATTGAGACTCAGTTTCATTGACGTTGAAGGCCGGCAGCTTCAGATTGTCGTTGTTACGCATACTCCCCTGCTCTCTTTTTCAATACGAGAGGGTGTCAGCAAAAAAGCCCGCGATTCAGCAAGTCTGATGACGCAGGTCTATGACAAAAAGGTTTCAGGTGTTGAGATCTCTCCTCATGACAGGGAGATACGCATTGCTCTTGCTGATGATGTGACAATTGTGATGCAGATGTTCAGTTCAAAGACAAACGTTTTTCTTGTTAGAAAAAACCTCATTATCGATGCGTTCAAGCAGAAACACTCCCTCATAGGCCAACCATATAAGTGCGGGAGTGATGCTCCGGGAGTTTTGAGTGAACTTGAAAAGCTGGCGATGAACCAAACCCTTTTTCTGGAACAATTCAACAGCAGGGATAAAGGAAGCATTGCTGAAAAAATTCAGGCCATGCTTCCTTTTTTTGATCGATCGATAGTAAAGGAGATGCTCACTATGCCGACTGACGAGAAAAGCCCCGAAGCTCTCTTTATCGCGTTCCAGTCTGTTTTTTATGAACTGATAGACCCGAAAGGGGGCGTAAGGGAAAAAGAGAGTGGTGAACCTGTATTTTCACTTCTGCACAGCGCCCGGAAAGAAACACGTTTTTTTGATTCTGTTCTTGACGGCCTTTCGTATTACAGCATAAAAATGTGGCAGTTTGTTGAGACACAAGAAGAGCTGAAAACAGTTCAAAAAAAACTGAAGCGGGAACTCGAGAAGAAACAAAAAGGAGTTGATGGCTTCAAGCCTGAAATGCTCGAAGGGTTTGCCAGAAACTATGAAACCTCGGGGCACCTGCTTATGGCTTCCCTTTACCAGCCAAGAACGGAAAGAGCGAGCATTACTGTACAGAATATTTTCGAACCCGGAGTGCCGGATACAACCATCCGCCTGAAAGAGGCGCTGACGTTGCAGAAAAATGCTGAAGAGTATTTTTCAAAAGCCTCGAAAACCAGAGGAAAACTCAAAGTAATGCAGGAAAGGCTTACTGGACTTAAGCAGGATAAAAAAGCACTTGAAGAACTTCTTGCTGCAACAGAAACAATTACAACTCTAAAAGAGGCTCGCAGATTTATTGAAGAGCATTCTGATCTGTTGGGAAAGACGGGTGCTCTCGGGCTGAAAAACAACCGATCTCCATTACCGTTCAGAATTGTGCAACTTTCCCGGAGTGCCTCTCTACTCGTCGGCAAAAATGCAGCTAACAATGATTTGCTGACCTTTACTCATGCCCGCCCCAATGATATATGGCTCCATGCCCGTGGTTCCGCCGGCTCTCACTGTGTGCTGAAAGGCGCAACATTACAAGATTTGAATAAAATCAAAAAAGCCGCAGAAATTGCAGCATGGTACTCTGCCGCAAAACATTCTGAACTCGTACCCGTACTGTATACCCTGAAAAAATATGTGAGGCGTGGGAAAAACCTGCCTGCAGGTCAGGTAATTGTTGAGCGCGAAGAGGTAGTGATTGTGAGGCCGTCAAAAACCGGCTCACCTGATGCATAGGCAATAACACATCTCATCGCTATGCAGAGGGGTTACTATAGTATTGTTTGTTTCGACGTGATTGAAAAAGAGGAAATTAACGATTGGTTTTGCATAAGGATTCACCAAAAACATCGGTTAATTGTTTAGTATCGGGAAGGACATAAACCATGCCTCCCTTACCGATATAATAAGGGCTGATGGTATTGTTGTAAAATGGAGCAGGAACATTAACGCATCCGAATGAAATTCGATGATCTTTAGGGTTTGGAGATTGCAAGCGCTCAAGGCGACGATCTTTGACAGTACCCTTAACGACGATATGAATAGCAATTGCCATATCAAAATCTACCCATAAGACCTCCTCACCGTGCGAATTATATCCCAAAAGTGCATGAAAACGACCTGCCGGAGTTGTTCGTTCTTCAACTTTAATCTCTGACATTTGTTTTTGTCCAGTACCGGGATAGTAATAATCGCCAATTGCGATACCAAGAAGCGCTGGAGCCTCACCAAGAAGTTGGCCGTCCTTTTGAAAAGAATAAATTTTTGCCAGCTTCTTATCTAGAATGATAAATGGCATATTTTTATTATCTCCAGTACTCACGATATCCTGAAAAATCAGCTGAACTTCCTGAGACGCCTGGGGTGGGGCTAGAGGAGCTGTGCTCACGTTTGTCTCCCCGGCAAGAGCTGACCGGGAGAACATCGCTAAAAGTGCGAGGATGAAGAGCCCGGTGAAAGTCCATGCCGGACATGCACGCTTACTATTGCTCATCTTGTATCACAATGAAACGGATGAATACCCAAGTTTGGAGTTTTAACAGAAAAAAAGTTCTAATCCAACGCAAGTATGGAAGACTTTTTTAATCCACGGAACTGATAAGAGGGATTTTACTGTTGCGCATATCCCTAAAGTCTAAAGATGATTGGCGTTGTCAATGGCTGGTATTGAACATATCAGCTGTTGAGAAAGAACCTTTAACATATCGGTATTACCTGCATCCTATAGGCGAAACATATAAAAAAATTAACCTTCTTCAAAAAAAATGCCACAGAACGATATGCTTTATTTACTTACAGATCAAAAATGCTATCACATTGCGAGGTCTCCGGAAAAACATAAACCATGCCGCACTCCTTTGAAAACAATGGACTGATTAATCTTGTGTAAAATTCTTTAGGAACATTAACACACCCTAATGAAACCCGGTGCTCTTTGGAGGATTCAGAAAAAAGAGACAACAATCTCCGCTCTTTGGATCTACCATCAAGAACAGGATGAATGGCTAAAGCCATGTCAAAGTCTATCCACAAAACCTCCTTACCATTAGAATTATTACCCAGGCGAGCATAAAATCTTCCAGCAGGAGTGATACGTTCTTCAGGAAGAATCTTGGAGAGTTCTTTGCTGCCAGTACCAGGGATGGAAACGTCACCTATTGCTGAGCCAAGGAGCACTGGAGATGAACCAAGAATTGCTCCATCCTTGCTATATGCAAAAATCAGGGTTCGTTTTTTATCAACAACCAAAAACGGCAGTTTTTGATTATTTCCCGAAGTGACTATCCAGTCTACCTGCCCCCGAACCTCGTCTGAAGCTTCTTCTAATGCGAAGCACTCCCTGACTACGGGTTCGACGTTATCCTGATTTTTAGGGAACAGTATCAAGACGCTGCAGGTGCCTCCATCAGCAAAGGAAGGTGGGGAGTAAACAAAAAAAAGTGCAAGAAAAAAAATGGCTCTATAAACCCATGAATGACTGCAAAGAAAAACAGCGCGGAGGGGTGGTAAAAACCGTAAATCGACCTGTTTTTTAAATTGTCTGGTTATTTCATTCTTTGATGAGGTTGTAATGGGGGACTTTACAAACTTCACTCCGAACCAGACGACAACACTGACTTCGAACGCCCCTTAATAGAAACAACAGTTAGAAAGCTTTACTCGCTAACTGTTAACACAGGTTCTTGCATACCAAATAGAAAACTCTCTAACTGCAAATAATCATATCCATTATAACCCTGCAAACAAGCAGATAAACTGTCAGATTAAAGAGCTTTATTCAGTAAGAAACGGCTATGGGGAGCGTTCATTTTAGTTTAAGAATATTTTTTTAATCTTAAAAGAGATGGGCCAGATATTCTTTATTATTTCAAGAAAAGTGTCATTTTCTTAACAATCAGCCAAGATATTTTAACAACTCTATTCTATTCGCACTCACTATGGAAACCTATAAACTTGTGTTACCTGAACACCTTAACCATTACGGCTTTCTGTTTGGCGGCAACCTTTTGAAATGGATCGACGAGGTGAGCTACATTACCGTGTCGCTGGATTATCCCGGTTGCAACTTTGTCACGGTAGCGATGGATAAGGTGGAGTTCAAAAAAAGCATACAGGGAGGCTCTATTCTTTGTTTTGTGACGGAAAAAACCAGAATGGGGAAGACTTCAGTGGAGTACACCGTCCATGTCTATAAAAAGAGTATCGAAACTGGTGAACGGATTCTTGCGTTCAGCACGCATATCACGTTTGTATGCCTGGATGAGAATGGTGTTAAAAAGGAACTTTGCTGCGGATATAAAACATCAGGTTCAGATAAAAACTGCCTTTGAAGGTATTTTTGGAGTTCTGTTACCGCGAAGTATTAAGCACTGAACCGCTCAGACGGACGACAAGCGCAATGCCGATACTGGCCATAACGATATTGGCCAGCCACATGGAGAGAAAAGGGTCGATGATACCCCGTTCGGCAATTTTTTCACCTGAAATCATGAGCATCCAATAGAGCACAAAAAAGAGCAGCGACATTGCCGCCCCAACTCCAAATCCGCCTCGCCTTGCCAAGACACCAAGGGGGGCTCCGACAAGAATAAATATAAAGCAGGCAAGTGAGAGTGAGTATTTTTTGTGATAAGCCGCCATATACTTGTTGTACATCTCCCTGTTTGCATTAATGCTTGTGCGTTCTCCGTCAAGAGTATCAATCTGGCGGTCAACATAGGCGGCTGCTGCATTTTTCCCTGGCAGGTTCATTTGCGCTCTGGACTGAGTCAGTCGATGTGGAGAGGGATCAACATTTGTTTGCGTAATGCTGCGTTGCAGGTTTTCAAGCGGCAGTTGTATGTGCTTTTCAGATACCGCTATCCTTTTACTGAATTCATCGACGATGAGAAGGAGCTCCTTTGCAGAGAGCTCTGTATCTCCGGAGCGCACCCGGTCTGCGGTGTTTCGTGAAAAACCAAACCCGGTTGATTCAAATATGAAACGATGCTTTTTAAAGCTCATGTTTCGGTATGACTTGTGATCATGCTGACTGATCTGATGAATTTCACCGTTGTTAAGCGTCATGACCAGATACTGAAAATCAGGAGTAAAATCTATGCTCCCCTTTTCAGCGCTGACCATAGTGGTGTAATCGGGCCGTGTAGTATCATACATGACAATCCCCATGATCTCTTTGGAGCGGTCATCAGATTTACGGACATAGATTGAATAACCATCAATAAGGTTAGAGAAGGCATTTTCTTTCAATCCAAAGGCAGGTTTTGCCCTTGTAATATCAATCATCAGGGATTTGGCGTAAAAGTTAGCCTCGGGCATGATGACATTATTAAAGCGCTCAACAAGTGCTGAGAGAAAAAGGCCTGCAATGAGTACAGGAATCATGACACGGTAAAGAGAGATGCCTGATGCCTTCAGTACGGTCATCTCAGATGTAGTGGTCAGAGAGCCGAAGACCATCACAACCGCAATGAGCACCGCCATAGGCGCCGCCAGCCCAACCATCCACGCAGACTGCAGTACAATGAGCTCGACAATAGCAGAAAATGCAATGCCCTTGCCGATAAAACGATCGGCGAATGTGGCAAAAAACTGCAGAATCAGAACAAACAGAATAGTAATAAAAGCAAACAGGAATGGACCGAGATGCGATTTCAGAATATAGCGGTCGATAATCTTCATAAAAATCTCTTGTTCACTCTCCCTCGTTGCAAGAACACTCTTGCGGTAGCAATAGAGTGTAATAGTCTTTCAGCTGAAAATATATAATAAAATACGAATGATAAGGAGGGAGGTGAGATCTAAGTACCCTAAAAACAAAAAATTCAGCATCACAACTCAACAGCCGTTACTGGTTTAGTTGGTGCGAAAGGGAATAGAACGTTTGAAGGGGTCCGTCAAGGTGGACGAAGGAGAGCTTTACTGAATGCGGGGAGAGAGGCAACCTCGAAGCCCCCTATATGGAGCTTCGAGGTTGCCTTGGTAGAAGAAAGAGTTTATACAGAAAGGGCTGTCCCAATACCGGACTTTTTCAGACGAAGCGCTACCAAAAGTCCACCGATTCCCATAAGTGCCCAAGTACTTGGTTCAGGAGCCTCTGCCACTATAACGTTGATGTTGCCCGGAATACTTTCAGTGAATTGTACATCATACCATAGAGAGTGATTGTCAGGGTCGTACTCTTGCATCCTAACACCAGTTTCAATTTTCCATATTCCAGGCTTATCAGTGTATGGCGGACCATCGTTTACTGTTGCAGCGTAAATGTGATAGGTGTAAGTTTGAGAATTTGGTCCAAGGTCACTTCCTACTGTCCAAGAAGTAGGCGTAACGGTAAGTGGTCGAACTATCGCATCTGTTTTGTCGCCAGACATATAGAGCGCCGATGCGTAAATACTCTGAATCTGAAATTCTCCTGGAAAATCTAGTACCCGGTTAAAGGTTATATCCAAATTAATCGGGTTACC
>SESF01009856.1_pt1 | contig 46770 bp, 38 predicted proteins | sample 3171521 | NCBI WGS metagenome assembly SESF01 (sample SAMN10866945, study PRJNA518727) | freshwater metagenome | biome: subpolar coniferous forest; feature: holomictic lake; material: water; isolation source: holomictic Lake 227, 6 m and 8 m depth | place: Canada: near Kenora, Ontario | collected...
TTATAACAAAGTAGAACTAATTAGGCTGGAAGTGGTGACTCGTGATGCCGGAATATCCACCCCGTCTGGATAATGCTCCTTGAACAGTTCAACCACGTGTTTGTCATTCTCCTGCGTCTTGTCTGCCAGAAGCTCACGCACCGTGAGGAAATTATCCAACAACTCCCGAAAACTGCCCGATTTCCCCTTTGGGGTGGCAATCTCCTTGAACCAATCCTGCAACGCCGCATCCGCCTCTCGGCGGTTTTTGGTTTCCAGGCACTTGATCAAATCCTTCCCGCCACGTCGCGTCCGACCGTAATAAATCCCGGTTCCCTCATGGGCGAAGAGATTCGGGGCATTTTCAACCTTCGCGAGGGCTTGCTTGGCGCCCGTGAACTTCTTGATCGGTTTTTTGGGACGTGGTATGCTCCACAATGACACGCAGTGACAGTTGCAGACAAGATCCGGTTTTTTAGGGGGAATCCCGGCCAGGTGGGACTAAATGGTGAGACTGAGGCCACCAACCCTTTTTTCAACCAGTCTCCCAAGTTGCTGATTTACAAGCACTTGAACTGGTGGAGCCTAGGGGATTCGAAGCCCTAGCTTATCCAGAGTATATTCCCTATTTTTAGTCACTTTATACCGTTTCTATACCGGTTCTTTGAGAATTTCCCGTTCAATATGGCTGAAATCTTGCCCGGTTTTGGGAGTCCAGACAAACCCCGATTTCTTCGCTTTATTTTCGCTGTTCTCTGATAGTAAGTGCTACGTTTTGGGGTGCGCCTGAATGGTTGCGAAAAATTCGAAAATCGTCCGTTCGTTTTGCGCTGATTCGTCGCCCAATTTCCGCACTCGATTCTTGCCCGGTTTTCTGCCCCGGCTGTCTTCACCCTCGCCAGCAAGAAAAACGCCTCTGCGGGGCTGCTAGGTGCCATTACTCTTGAAATACTCAGGGATTCCCCGCTAGGCTCACGGAACTATGGCGAAACTTTCTGAACGGACTTTAAAGAAACTCAATGAAGCTATTCACAAGAGGGAAAATCCCGAAAGAATCGCTTTTGCCGATTTGTTTACTTTAGGGCTTTATCTGATTACTCAGGAAAAAGAGAACGAGGGATTTAAGGCTTGTCGGGCCGCCTTGCTTTGCATTCCCATCGAAGACAGTTTTTTCGATGAAGTAATGCACGGCCTTAAAGACAACATCAAACCGCTTTCAATGGCCGCTTGCGCCCATAGCGAATTTAGCGGATTACTCGAAATATAAACATGGATATTTCGCAAATAAAAGATATTATAGCACCCTGTTTAGGTATTGTGGGTGTATTTGTCGGATATCGGCTTTCAGCGGGTAAGGCGCAACGGGATTTTAGACTGTCAAAGCTGGAGTTGCTTTACATGTCTGTAATTAAAGACCATAAACATATATCCTTTCGTGCTTATAGACTACTACCCATAATCGAAGAAGACGAAGTTAATGGTTATACTTCGGATACTGAATCTTCCCAGATTAAAAAAGGAGATATTGACGAAATCGAAATGATTTTCAATCTTTACTTCCCATCTTTAGCCAATTCAATGAAAAATTATCTTAATGCGAGAGGCTCGCTTAATGCGATTACTATCGGTTGGGCGTTGAACGAGCTAAAGAAACTGTCTTGCCATGACCAAAAACAATGTCTCGCGCTGATTGGCGTTTTTAACAACTCATTAATCGAGCTGAGAGAGGCGATGTTTAGCGAAGCCAAAGCGATTCAAACAAATTCTCTATTTCGCCTGAACTGGCGTAAATGGGCCGCAAGAGCTAAGAAGAAGGATACTGATTTGGCCTTATGATTACTAAACGTATTTGTTTTGTTTTAGGGGCCGGAGCAAGTATGGATTTCGGATTTCCATCTGGAAGTAAATTACTAACCCAGATTTGCGAGAATCTATTATCCCCGGAACGGTCTGGTCAACCATTCTGGAAACAGTTTGGTTCAACAGGAAGAGAATTCGCAAAAGAACTCCAATACTCTGGGAAAAACTCGATTGACGCCTTTCTCGAATCAAGAAGTGAACTCATCACAATCGGAAAAATGGCAATCGCAGGATGCCTAATTCCGCGCGAGAATCCAGATTCTATTTTTAATCTGCAACTAAAAGGCAATAATTGGTATGATTACTTATTCGAACAGATGGCAGCACCACTTAGTAAGTTTGGAGATAATGAAGTCTCGTTTATAACTTATAATTACGATAGGTCGCTAGAGTTCTATCTTGAAACAGTTTTAAGAAAAAGCTATGGGGCCTCTGATATTCAAATCACCGATATATTTAAGAGAATCCCTATCGTTCATTTACATGGAACCCTAGGCGATTTGCCTTTCCGGAGGGACAGATTAGCACGAGACTTTACGCCAATTCTTGACGATATGTCCGCACATCTGGCGGCTAACTCGATAAAAATCATCCATGAGAACATTAGTAAAGAGCCGCAATTCAAAGAGGCAGCCAAGCTTCTTAGAAATGCTGAAGAACTAGTCTTTTTGGGGTTTGGTTATCATGAAACTAACTTAAAACGATTGCGTTTGGATAAATATGTATTCGCCGATATACGAGGGACGGCCTATGACATGACGCAGAGAGAAATTAACGCTATCGCAAATTCATTCGATGAACGTCTAATTCCAGAGAATACGCGAATTTTGCCGTTTCTTAGGGAAACCGGAATTATAGCGAAAGAACGGCGCAAACTTTATCCCCAGATAATCCGTAGCCGAGCAGATATAATAGCAAATCCCCTTGGGTTCTAAAATTAAGTAATTTCCCGACATTCATTCACAGAAACTTATGCAAACCCCAGAAACCAGCGTCATTATCTCTAGTTGCGCTCTAGTTGTATCTGCTATTTCGCTAATTGTTAGCAGCAGCCTTTATAAGGTTCACAAAACAAACCAAATCGAACGCCGACATTCAGAAATCATTCAACTAAAGAAACAGTTGTTTTCTGCGGTATCCAATTATCGGCAAAGGCTTGTTTCTGTTTTAAGCAATTATGAACTTCTTAGAAATGAGTATCGACAACTTCCTGATTGCGATGAGAAATTCGAGCGAATCGAGAATCTCCCTGTTCAGATTAATTTAACTATTGGGCTAAAGGAAAAGGCAGAAATGGTGCTTGGAAAATTGTCCCGCATAGATTCCATGAAAATGAATCGCAGCGACGTTCTTCTGACTCTGCAATCGGTAGACGAGGACGTAGAATATCTCACCCATGAGGTACAGAATATTGAAGATGATGTTTTAGCAATGATTACAGAGAATCGAGGATTTCATCAAATTAAGATAGACGTTACCGCCATTGAAACGATAGAGGAGAGCTCAAAAACGAACGGCCAATGTAAAGCATTGGAATCAGCAATTAGCGGTGAAACAACATGCCGATAATCAAAAACCAAAAAAGGAAATAGGGGATTAAAAATACCAGCCCCGCCAAGAAAGCAGCGCAAAACAGTTTAATCAGGAATGTTACCAAATGCCAAAACGGGATATTGAACCCGACTAACGTAACCTCTGAGCCTTGGCTTCCCCCCGGCGTTAGCAGACTCCCCCAACTTCCCGCAGCGGGTGCCCCGCCGCTGCTTGCGTTCCACGTTTTGACCGGAAACACGTCCTTAAGCATCGGCCAGCTTTTCGAGCCTTCTGGATTCACCATATCCGTTTCGGAAAGTGCCCCTTCGGAGTAAAGTTTCTGTATCTGGCGCGCGTCGTATGGGCCGGATGGCTTGCCGTCAATCCAAAGGGAGTATTTCATTCGCTCACACTAAGGAGGCAGAACAGTCTGAGGCAAGTAGCAAAAGCCCCGCTATCAGCCCTCAAGCAGCCAACTCACGCTTACCTTCAGAACCCTTGCCAGCGCGACCACTTCGTAATCAAGGACCGCCCTTTTCCCGCTTTCCGGCTTAAGTTGCATCCGCACCAGATTCATCCGGGCAGTCCTCTCGTCAGGCTGCCAACATCCTTCTTTAGGACCTTCGCAATCGAGCAGAGTTTCAAAAAAGATAGATTGCGTTCCCCCCTTTCGACGCCGCCCATATAGCTCCGGTCGATATTGGTTTGGAATGCCAACGCCTCTTGGGACAAATCAAGCCTCTTCCGAGCACGGCGGATTCGCTCTCCCAAGATTTTTAATGAATTGTTCTGAGCCACTCGTTCTTCAACAAGTGTCCACAAATGAGGATTATTCGCCCACGGATTATAATCCGTGTTTTACCCTTGAGAGAAAAACTTCTCCGTAATACGCTTGCCGTATTCAGCCTGAAATAACTCCTATGCGAACCTACGTGCAAAAGAATTGGCAACGCAAAAATCAAACCGCCTCCGTGGCGTATCTCTAATCCTTCCAATGATTTACATCACCAGAGACAACGTCGTTTACGGTCCCTACTCCGAAACCGAAGCCTTCGAGCATTTCAAGGCGGGGCAACTCCTCCAAAGTGACCTTGCAAGCACCGATGGGGCGAGCGACTGGAAGCCCTTGCTGGAAATCCTGTTCCCGGCAAATAACGAGCCGAAACCAAGCGCGCCCGAAGTTCTTTCCGTCCAGACTACTCCTCAAGAGAAAAAGCCACGGCGAAAGCGGATAAAGTGGATTGTCGGAGTTGGTGTTCTCGTGATAATTGCAACGGGAGTTTGCACGTCTCAACATTTCATAGATTTTTGCAAAACCCGAATCGCGGCTTTTAAGGAGCAACGCGAATTGGCGAAAGAAGACCGTGAGTGGCAAAAACAGCACGCTCTGTTGGCCCCAAAGATTGCGGTCGCCAAAGAAGCTCTCGCGGAATTTGACCAAATAAACTCCGCATTAGACGTTGGAGTGAATTTAGCCGATTACACACGATTGGTTTTGAATGCCAAAATCAACCTCGACCGGATTCTACCCCGGATTTCTGATGAAGAGTGGCGCAAACACCTGAACGACGCTATGACAACCTATATTGTTGCCAGAGATTTTTGGATGCGTAGCAATCAATTGAGTAACGGGGAGCCGTTCTTTCACATGCCAGAAGAAGACCTTAATCTATTCAAACGATATGGGCTGACATGGGATGAGGATAAATACATAAGCCAAAAATATGGACTCAGCCAGATATGGAATCACGCAAAGGGTTGCTCAGCAGGAGTAGAACTCGTCATTTTGGGCGACAAAATAAGGGAAAAAGAACATCGCCAAAAATAGCCGTCGTTTCCAGTAATATTCTTTTTGATACCGACAATTATGAACTATTTCCTCTGGCATGAAGGCAAGGAATTCGGGCCGTATGATGAAGCGAGCGTTAAGGAGTCACTAGAAACCGGCAGCATATCTGCCGGAACCTTGGGGAGACGCGAAACAGAAACGGGCTGGAAGCCTATAGAATCGCTGTTGCCTCCGCCAAATGCAAAGCCTCCGGTTGAGCAAAAACAGGCTGGAGTGATTTCAAAAGAAGAATACGAGGAAATTGCAGCCAAACACATGGAAGAAGAAGCATCGTTTTTCCGTAGAAAAAAGACGATAAACTCGTATCGGGAGGCCATTCGAGGAACCACCGCCTATGGTGGTCTTCGAGGATTCATGACGTTTATGACCGTGTTGGCGGTCTTTGCTGGTGTGATATGCACCATTGGCGGATTTGCAGATAGCAACGCAGTCGTGGCGATTGGTGGAATCACCCTTGCTGTTACAACCCCCGTCACACGAGCATTTTCATTCGTCATCATTGACATTGCAGACGCCTTGCTCCTTGAGCATTCCAAAAACAAACAAAAAGTAGCAAGGCAGCAGTCCGGCTGCCGGGAAACGCATAAATAAAGATTCTATGAAAATCAAAACACTAATCAAATCAGTCCTAATTCTTCTCGTCACCTGTTCAGTCGCACTCGCTGGATGGAAGGAAACGACTGTCATTGGACGTGGAGCTACTCGACTGGAAGCTTATCAGGCTGCATCGGATTTAACAAAATCCTTTACCAGTTCCAGCTACTACCCTCTGTATTCCAGCTACCGACAAGATGGGAATGGGAAGTGGGTTTACGAAATGAAGTTCAAGTATGAGGTCCGGTAATAATTGTTTGAGAAAGGGGAAGAAGATAATTTGATAAATTTACGAAAACGCTCGGATAGGCTATAACTGTGCAATAACCTTTACCCGCAAATAGCCTAATCAAAAAAGGTTAATGCAAAGTTTTCGTTATTCGTAAGTATATGTAAAAGAGGTTTTTATAAAAGTTCGCCGTGAATTAAACGTTACCCAGCCCAGCGCGAAAAAACCTTAGACGTGTCAAGAAATACTTTTTAAAAATACCACCTCCCCTTATTGTCTTGACTTAACGGCTATTAATGATTTGAAAATTATTTTTATTCGTTAGTCAGTCGGTATTATTAAAAGATTAACTTTGAAGAGCGCGAAACAATCTCCTAAAGCGGGGATTCGCCGCGCTTGCTAAACCTTCCCAAGGTATCGGTAAAGCGTGGCCTTCGAGACATTCAGAGTGGCGCAAATATCGGCGATACTACTTTTGCCGCTATCGTAGAGGGAGCGTGCCATTTCGATTTTCTTACTGTCCATAGATTTTGGACGCCCCCCAAGTCTGCCCCTCGCCCTCGCGCTAACCAAACCGGCATTTGTGCGCTCCCTGATAATATCGCGCTCAAATTCAGCCAGCGCACCAAAGATGTGGAAGAAGAGCTTTCCACCCGATGTCGTCGTATCAATGTTTTCTTGGATGCTGCAAAACCCGATACCTTTCGCTTGGAGTTCTGCAACGGTGTCGATGAGGTGGCGAAGCGAGCGGCCCAGCCTATCGAGCTTCCAGACAACGAGAGTATCGCCAGGACGAATAAAGCGCAGAGCTTCAGCCAAACCAGAACGGTCAGATTTTGCACCGCTGGCTATATCGGAGAAAATTTTTTCGCATCCTATCTTATTGAGCGCGTCGGTTTGCAAGTGGAGGTTTTGGTCGTTAGTCGAGATTCGAGAATATCCAATGTTCATTGAGTCGATTCTGTTCAAAAAGTCTCATTACTCAAGTAAAATCGCTGCTTTTGCGACGTTCTTTTAGAGATGCGTTCTGATACGCCTTTTGCTCTCTTTTCGGTCAAAATTCAGGCGTTTTTATAAAGTAAAAGAAACCACCGTTTTTAAGATGCTCGCTTTAGTCGGCCCTTAACTCGCGGTTACACTTCCGAGCGCGTGAAGGAAACTTTTACTTCTCCTGCCTCTGTTTCCATTAAAGATGAGAGGAGGCGCAACTGATAGTGAAAAAAAAAACGCGCTATTGTTTAAACAAGCGTTATTTCATTTCGCGGTCTTGTGAATATAGCTCATGAGCGGGATAAAATGGTTATTTGCCCATACACTCTGTAATATTCACTTAATACGGGCAGCTAATATAAATATGTATCTAATGAATGAAGAAAGCCCTTAGTAGCTAATGTGTTTATTTCTGCCAGATAGCGAATGCGGGGCTAATGAGAAACCGTATAATGATTCGTTATTAAGCAGACTTACTACTGGACTTGAGAAGAAAATGATAACTTACTGTTATTTACGCTCGTTCCTCGCGTAACCTCGTTGCCACTCGGTTGATTAATCTGTGCAATAAGGAGTAAGAAGCAAAGGAAATGGATAAGATAACCCAACAAGAAGGAATATAAGGAAATTAATAACATATCTTATGAGTATCACTTTTGATACGGGCTGTCATTTGGGCATTTTTTAGTTTCGATGGTCCTTTTTTCTCAATTTTCCGGCCTTGCAAAATATTTTTCAGAGTAAACGAAGATTTTTTGGATTTCTGGCGATTTCCACAAATAATAGATACGAGTGGCTAATATCGGCCATGAACGGGAGTAATACCCCGACACAAAACCAAACTTTAGTCCCGTGGGTGTTCTCTCGAATATCGTTCAGAGAAGTATTACCACCCATGCGGGCACTTTTTATAATGAATAAATTATACTACCCATCCAATTTAGATTTAGCCGCTTTTGACTTGTTCAGAGTCGAATATCGTTACAAGTTGCTTTTCTTCATCTCAACGATTCACTTCGCCAGAGTAACGAACAAGGGTTTATACAAGAGCGACAACGACTACGTGCGCGTAAATTCCAACATAATCGGGCGTTTTATCCGCAAAAATGACGTTAAACGGGTAAAAGACGATTTATTTAAAATGGGTATCATCGAAACAGATAACGTACGCATTTATAAGAAAAAGTCTTTCGGATTTCGTTTTACGGAACAATACAGAGGACAAAAAGTAACAACGATGAAAAATCCCTATCCAAAACAAGCAAGCAGCCCCGAACTCACGAAACAAACTCACGCATATTTATTTAAAAACCTCCAAACGGTTACAATCGAACCCGCCGCCTACGATTTTATTAACGATTCATACCGGGAGGATGTTAAGAAGTATAACTGTAACTTGATTTCCTCTGATTTTATTGCCGAAAAGGAGTGGTTTTTCTCGACCGATAAGAACACCGGGAGAGTATTCAACAATATTACGAATCTAGGGCGGGACTTAAGAAAGTTCCTCAGGCTCGACGGTCAACCCGTTTTTGAAGTGGACGTTGCCAACTGTCAGCCGCTTCTTCTTCACTCCGTTTATGAGAACAAGGAAACGGCAGAGGCAAAGCGATATTTGCGCCTCGTTGAATCTGGCAAGTTTTATGAATTGCTCCAAACGCTCACAGGGGAAGAAGACAGAAGCAAAATCAAAAAGCAGTTTCTAACCTTCCTCTTCTCGAAGGAGAGGGATTTAGCAAAATGGGCGTTGTCGATTGAAAATGAATTTGCCCAACAGTTCCCGGAGCTAACCGCCATCATTTCCGCCATGAGGAAGCGAGACAAAGACGCCCTTTGGAAAAAACTCCAAACCTTAGAGGCTTCTATTATTATTGGGAAAGTTGTTCCGAAATGCGAGGCATTAGGTTTGAAGGTGCTAACGATTCACGATTCTTTGTTGACCCATGAAGAAGACAAAAAAACCGTAAAATCTCTTATTAAAAAAGAGTTTGCCGCTGAACTTGGCGTGAAAGTATCTGTAAAGACGAAAGACGACAAGTCTTGCGTCAACGTAATCTCTGAGGAAGAAGAAAGCCACCGAGCGGCTTAATACCGTTACGTGTTTTGATTCTGTGCCAGCCGGGGGAGTGTCAGCCCGATTAATCCTCCTCTTCGCATTTAACGGGTTCGCAGCCCCGCATTAACCGAAACTTAGCTTTCTGAGGAGAAGCGTCTTTCAAATATACGGAAATCGTTAGCAAAACATCGTCAATATAGTCCAAACTTTGGACGATTACATTATCCACACTTGATAATTGTGGATGCAAAAAGCTTGTGAGAACTTCCACTTTGCTACGGTTCCTAATACACGGCCAACCATTGCCCCCCCTATCTGGCCCAACTCTCAATAAAGTTCCTCGGTCGATTTCTAGTCCACTACAAACATGTTCAACCGTTCTCTCCCCGATGTTTTTTATTAGTATTTGTAGGCTAAAAGTTATTCCATACTGAAAATTATGGTTTACTTCACCTTGGTCGGAAAAAGATTCTGGAGGTTCAATGTTTTTGCAGATTATATTAATTCGCGGTTCAGTCCTTGGATAAAATAGCTGCCGCAACATAGAAACAGTTAGCTCTTGCTGTGAGTCACCCAATCGCATTAGATAGCTTTTACCGTCTTTCTCTGAACGGTAAGGCTTCGTTTTCCCTTCTGGAATGTAGCAGACGACAAAACCTTCCTTAGAACCGGGACTTAACGGAATGGATTTTATCTCAACTTTGGCTAAAGGTGGGTCTGTGGCAAACCGAAAAGATTCGGTCAAATCGCTCACAAATTTTTCAAGATTGGGAACAGGTATAATCGAATGTGCTGCATCTATACCCGTTTCCTCGTCTTTTCTCGCATCAATGCCCCATACAATTACGCCGCCTTCGTTGTTCGCAAATCCTCCTAAAGCCCTGCTCCAAATTTTGTCGAGTGCGTTTGGTTTGCCGCTCTTGAAGTCTAGCCATTCATTCTCAAAGGTCTTGGGTGTCGTGAAAGGCAGCCCTTGAAGAACTGCCGCCGCATCCAGCCCGGTGAATTTCTCGAAGTAGTTTCTGGCGGTCGATTCCATGTCCCCACGGAAGCAGAGTTGCAGCCCGTTGCCAAGCCGCTTTCTGGCGTGTTGGGGACATGCCAGCCGGGGGAGTAGTGGCACGATTAAGTTTATATTGTGGCGTTCACTATATAATAAAATCTGCCCGTTTTCTCTGTAAAGTCGCCTGAAACGTGAGCTTTTGGCGCAAAATAAGTTTAAGTTAAAGTTCGTGGCGTCGCCCTCGCCAGAGTAAACCGGGAGCGAAGCGACTTTATTATAGCTCGCACTATATAATATAAATCCCGCTGCCTCTCTCGATTGCGCGACCGTCTCAGAGTATTTTATCTGTTGGAGGGTTAATAATTAAAGATTCCCGATTCTCGCCCAGTTTCCTGCCTCGGCTGTCTCCACCCTCGGGACACGGTAGCGGCCCGTATAGAGGCGTACAGGTGGGGTTACTCCGGCAAAACGCCCGTTTCATCGAGCTTAAGTAAATGATTAAAGAGAAATCTGCGCCAAAATTTCGTGAGATACATGGATTTTACGCAAAAAGCACCCATCCCCGCTGGTTTGTTCTCCGTTCATTCGACGCCGTGGGGGTGGGACTTTTTCAAAGGTCACTGAGTCGGTACAACAAAAAGCCCCAAGGGAGCGAATCCCAAGGGGCTTCTAGGGTAGAGGTAAGATTCTACTTCTTGAGCCAATAAACGGTTTTGGAAAGGTCGCCCTCTTTCGCGACCATCTTTTTCGAAATCAGATTCTTAAGAATAGCTGAAATTACGACTCCTTGTTTGTCAGTTGCTCCAGTGGCCTTCTTAATCGCCCCGGCTCCCATCTTTACAGAAGGCTTAAGGAAAGCTAAAATTTTCTTCTCCAGTTCGGCAACCTCTGCGGCCTTTTCCTCTTTGGTCTTACGGGGACGTTTTCCGGTTGCGCCTTCCACCCTACCGGATTTCAACGAAGGGAAAACCGAAAGAACAACATCAAGCGCAATCTCCTCATCGTCGGCTTTCAACTTTTTAAGGGCCGCTTTTACTTCGTCGCCTTCGGATTTTCTGACATCAAGAAGCTGCTTCTCTAGGTCTTTAATTTGCTTATTAATCGCGGCTTTTCGTTCTTTGGTTGTTTGCGCTGCCATACTGGTTTCTCTTTCTTGGTTTTTGAATGTTTAACCGGAGTTAATCTCCGGATTAGGAGTAGGATTTATCGAAATACTTTTCGAGGTCAACAAATTTCTTCGGAATGTTCCTTTAAGTAATTTACTAAAAGCCCTTTCAGTTACTCTTTTTCCGTTCGCTTTTAGAGTCGGAAGTTAGATAAATAACTAAAATCAAATCTCGTGCCAAGTGTCGTCAAATACCTTGACTTTGAGATAAAACGAGGCATAATGAAATTACAGTCGCCCAGCGGAGCGCAACGATAAACCAAATGTAAAAATACAAACATGCCAGAAGACTCGAAAGTAATTCCTTTTCCCGTAAATCCACTTGATATAACGTCGCTGTTATTCCACGCGGTTCAAAACATTACTGACAAACTCGCCAGTATTGGCGAGAGGCTAGAGCGTGTCGAGAAGTCAATAGCTGCAAATTACGACCACAAAGAGCTAGTCTCAATTCTAAAAGACATTGAAGCAGCCAAAGACGGCTGGCTAGACGCAAAAGCCGCCGCTCAGTATATGGGGGGAATGTGTGAATCTACTTTTGATAAATACCGATACAACACGAACCCGAAATTAAAAGGCTACTCATTAGGCGGTAAAGTTTATTACAAAAAGGGCGACATTGATTTATTTATTCGTCTCTTCGCTCTTAAAGCTGGCTAGGCGTTCTATGCTCGTCTTCATTTTTTCGGCGTATCCTTCGGGAGGCATGATACTAAACCATTCGTTCGCTTCCGAATCTTTTACGTTAGCTTTGTAATGTTCCTCAATCATCCTCTCACTATTGCCCATTTCAACGGCAAGCTCTTCTTTTCTTCCTTTTAAGTGCCGAATACGATAAGAGGCGTAAGAATGGCGAAATCCATCATCTACGCTTTCTATTCCTGCTTCCTCGTGCAATACAGCCCGCTTTGCGGTATGGCTTTCTTTATACTTCCATATCGCTCCCTTTAAATGTCTGAACGGGGCTAGCCACGCTTTAACGGCATCGTTTAGGGGAATATATCTTTGTCCCTTAGTGCGGTTCTTCCCCCATTTTACATTAAGAAGATTATCCTGCCATAGAAACCTTTCCCAATATAGCGGCCCTCGCTTTATTTTTTCGCCGTGAATCTCAGCGGGTCTTAAACCTAAGAACGAACCAATAACAAGTATCGGTATCATATCGGCTCGCTCCTTTTCGATTGCCGTATCTAAAAGCTTCCTTAGTTCAGCTGGGGTATAGATAGCAATGTCTGGCTTTAAATCATCTAGGGTTTTATCTACTTTTTCAAATTCTGTTTTTTCGTTTTGGCGAAGGGCTTTAAGTTTGTCCCTTGCGAATATGCTTAGAGATTTTAACGAGCCAAGGTTATTATTTTTGGTTTTTGTTGACCAAAGAGCATTGCCCCGCCCCTCTCTCTCATCGGTTCTAGTTGCTAACCATTTCGTTAGTTCTAAACAGGTAATCTCATGGATGAAACGCCTGCCAAAGTCTCCCTCAAATCGGCTGGTATGCTTTATAAGATTCCTCATCTGAGAAATAGATACGTTCTTCGTATGCTCCCGATGATAAAGGAATTCTTTCACGCAAACTGAGACGGTCGCGGGCTTTATTTTATTACTCTTAAAGTTCATCAAGTAATAATTTACGGTATCTCTAAGGCTAGCCCCGCCCCCTTCGCAAGCTAGTAACTGTTCCAGTTCGCAAACGTCCCTCATCTTCGTTTTGGTGGGGAAAAGGGTCTGCGTGTTGTCTTGGTCTGTGTCGAGCTTGGTAAATTCCTCCTGCAAGAAAGTAACGGCTTTTTCGTACGTCGCCCGCTGCGTTTCCTTCCGTTCCCCGGCATAGTAATACTTCACCGCAAAAGCCCCTGTTTTGAGAGGGTAAATTTTCCCGGTTCTGCCGTTGAATTCGTAAACCTTTAGGGCTGCTTTTTTGCCGTTTTTTTCAGCGGGTTTGGTTTGCACGCCCGCTTTATACCAACTTATACCAAAACGGGCAACCAAATTTGGGGTTTGGTGAGACTGTCGAAACCTCGGGGATTTGATAGGAACAAGCCAGAGAACCGCTTGCTTGCAAGGTTTACAGCCGATTTAGGGCTGTTTTAGGGAACAGGAAAAATATGGAGCCTAGGGGATTCGAACCCCTGACCTCCTCAATGCCATTGAGGCGCTCTACCAACTGAGCTAAGACCCCGTAAGTTTCACGGCCCGAGGAACTTTTCAGGGATTTTCGGTGCGTCGAAAAACGCCCTAGTCCCCCGTTTAGCCCCCCCGGTCAAAAATCGTCAGGCCGACTCCGGCTCGCTCGGGGGCGATCCTCAAGTCCGCTTACCGACGCGGGACTGAGAAGCTATCATTCCAAAAAATTTCGGCAACAAAAAAGGGAGCAAAAAGCCCACTCGGGCTTATTGGGGCCGGGTAAGGCCGCTTTAGACGCATTTGAAGTGCCTATACAAGAAAGACTTGCAAATAATCCCCCCTTGATTTTTTTGCATCGGCGAGCCGAAGGTGTTTTATTCACAATGAACCCAGATTCTTCCCAATACGCCCGTCGAAGTACCTCAAACCAGCAGCCAGAAGGAATGCGTCAAAGCAAACAATGCCCCCGGCCTTTACCGTCACTCCAGAACCGGACGCTATTACGGCGTCAAGAAGGTGAATGGCATGCACAGGTGATCCCTAATGTGATGGCGGTATCATGGGAGTGTGCGTTCGATCATCGCTCGTAGCGTCTCAAAGCAGATCGGCTTGACGAGGTGTTCTGCAAATCCAGCCTTGCGGCTATTGCGGATATCCTCATCGGTTCCAAAACCACTCACGGCGATCCCCGGAAATTCGCAGTGGGCTTTTACATGGCGCATGATTTCCGTACCATCGCCGTCGGGAAGACCAAGATCGCTCACGAGAAGATCAAAAGACTCCTGGTTAAGATGCTGCAAGGCGTTCTGTACGGAATCGGCGGTCGAGACAGCACAACCCCACTTTCGCAGCAATCCGGCCAAGATCCGCCGTGTGTCGGCGTGGTCATCCACCAGGAGTATTCTGCGGTGACTGCGCTGCTTGCAAATCGGCGCAGGAACGATCTTGGCGGCTAAAACTGAGGGAATGGTTTCCAATTCAACGGCAAAGGTTGCCCCTAGCCCTTTCCCTGCGCTATACCCATGGAGCGTGCCTCCATGCTGCTCTGTTAGCGCTTTGGCGATGCATAAGCCCAGCCCCATGCCTCCAAAGCGGCGATTCGTCCCTTTTTCCCCTTGCTCGAATGCGCCGAAGATTCGGGGCATTATCTCTGGTTCGATTCCGATACCTGTATCGGCGACTTCGATCCGTAGCCGCCCATCAACATTGGCCGTTCGAACTTCGATACGCCCGTTCTGCGGCGTAAACTTTATGGCATTCTGGAGTAGATTCCAAAAGATCTGGCAAAGCCGGGAGGGATCGCCAGAGACGTAAAATTGAGAGGCGCAAAAACACAACGACACCTCCAATGCCTTTGACGTGATTTGGCTCTCACAGATTTCGCGAGCCATCAGGAGGCTGGTGTGAATATCCACCGGTTCTTTGTGCAGTTCCAGGCTGCCTCGGCGAATCCGGGTCATATCGAGAAGATCGTCGATAAGCTTTGCTTCCAATACGATATTTCGCCGTAGCCGCCCCATCTCCAACCGCAAATCCGGCGTTAATGTTTCATCGGTTTCCATCGCGGAAACACTGGCCAGCACGGGCGTCAGAGGAGTCCGCAATTCGTGACTCAAGACGGCAATGAAATCGTCCTTGGCGCGGTTAGCCGCCTCTGCTTCGTCCCTGCTTCGACGCATCTCTTCCTCGGCTCGCCTGCGTTCGGCAATCTCCGTTAAAAGTTCCTTGTTTTGAAGGAGCAACTGGGTGGTCCGTTCAGAAACCAGCTTTTCCAATGCGTTTCGACTTCGCCGCAGATCGTCCTTTTCATGCTCGATTTCACGAACCTCACTTGTCAGGGTTTCATTGGTTGCGATAAGTTCGGTGGCTCGTCGCGTTCCCTCCCGATGCAAGAGCTCAATTTTGAAATAGAGCCCTAGAACCAGCGTTAGCGCCAGACCAAAGAATAGGACGGCGTAATGCGTGATCGGAAAATTCGCGCTCAGGTAATAGTTGTCTGCCGTCAGATTCAGGCCAAACTCATGACCGGCAAAATTGAACTTTGTGAGCAATTGCGGACGAACGGATGCTGCCCAACGAGATCTCCAAGTTTCCGGCGCAATAGCGGCAGCCGGGGGGGCTTTCCAGATCATCCGCCGCTCGGGCGGTGCAGAAAAATCGATAATATCTATCAAGACAGACACACTAGGCCTTGCCCACCGGCTAACACATCTGATTTTTTCGGAATGAAAAGCTGCCAGGACAAAGCCTTTCAGGGCCCTCCGCCGCTCATCCGGGTTAGCGACAGGCATTTCCGGACGGAAAACCGGCATCATGACGAGAAATCCTCCCTTGATTCCCCTGCCCAAATGCAAGTGAAGGAATGGCAACCGATCCGATTCATCAAGCTCTGGAGAAATCTCGGCATTTCCGGAATCGACGGCCCGCATCATTGCGTCGTGGTGATACGGCAAAGTCCCCAAGTCGATTCCCACGGCCGATTCATTGCCTTTCTTGGGAGTAAGGTATGCGATCGGGTAATGGACCTCCCGCTGGGCATCTGGCACAAAACGTCCACTTGGGGTAGAGGCCGGCCCGGGCAAATCCTCTTTTCTGACCGGCCTCGTCCCTCCCTGTTCCCGTGAATCCACGCGCGGAACCCAGCCAAGCGCGATGATTTCCTCCCGCCCTGCCAATATCTTTTCGGTGATCGCAGTAAACTGTGGCGCAGCAAGCTCCTCTGAGTTCTGAAAATGTTCCTTCAACGCATTGAGCACCCCTGCGTCTTCCTGCATTCGATGAATGAAGAGCTGCGCACGGTTAATCGCAGATCTTTCAAATTGCATCTGGAATTCGGCGCGTTCAGCTCTTCCAAGCTGCCAAAATGCCGCTAGAGTTACCACAACCCCTATCACAAGGGTGAGAACAAGCTTTTTGCACGCGACGCGCTGCCATGAGCGCATATAATGAGAGTCAATATCCGTGGGTGCCATTACCGTTGGTTAAAAAAACAATCGATCTGAGGCCAGAATGCAAGGCCTAATGGCGTTTCAGCAAGTTAAATGGTGTCGTCACGTGGTTGCAAGCCAGAGAGCGAGTCAGCGGATATGCGTAGCGGCCAGAAAAGAGGAGGCGTTCTTGGCGTAGCGGGTGGCTATGCCTCGCCGGCGTTTGAGGTGCAGCATCGCAATTTCGAAAACGGTGCACGTTATCCACGGGCGAGCCGCGTGCGAAGGCGTTCGATGGCGAGGTAGATGACCGGCGTCGTGAAGAGAGTAAGCGCCTGGGAAAAGACCAATCCGCCTACAACCGCGATGCCCAGCGGCCTACGCAATTCTCCGCCAATGCCGAACCCGATGGCGAGCGGCAACGCCCCCAGGAGCGCAGCCATGGTGGTCATCATGATGGGGCGGAACCGGATGATGCAGGCTTGCGTGATGGCATCCGCCGGAGCAAGCCCCCCCTGGCGCTGGGCGTCGAGCGCGAAGTCGATCATCATGATCGCGTTCTTTTTGACAATGCCCATGAGCAAAATGATCCCGATGAAGGAGACTAGCGAAAGATCATACTGGAAAATCATCAACGCAACGAGCGCGCCGACTCCGGCCGACGGCAGCGTGGTCAGAATGGTCAGCGGATGCACCAGACTCTCATAAAGCATGCCCAGAACAATATAGACCGTCACCAGCGAGGCGAGAAAGAGAATGGGGAGCGTGGCGAGGGAGGCTTGAAAGACTTGCGCCGTTCCCTGGAAACTGCCCTGCACCCGGGCGGGCATTTTGAGGTCTTCCGTCGTCTTGCGGATGAGTTCCGTGGCTTCGCCCAGCGAAACGCCGGGAGCCAGATTGAAGGAAAAGGTTGCCGCTGGAAACTGCCCCTGGTGATTGACGGAAAGATACGTGTTGCCGCGCTCAAACTTTGCGACACTAGCCAGCGGAACCTGCCGCCCGGTATTGGAACGCACGTAGATCTTGTCGAGAGAGGACGGGCTCAACTGGAACCGCGGGTCCGCCTCCAGGATCACGTGATGCTGGTTGTAGCGCTTATAGATCGTGGAGACCTGCCGCTGTCCAAAGGCATCGTAGAGCGTGTTGTCGATGTCCGCGGGAGCGACCCCGAGCCGGGCTGCGGCGTCGCGGTCAACGACGACGCTGGATTGCAGCCCCCGCGTTTGCAAATCACTGCTGACGTCCTTGAGTTGAGGGCTCTCCCTGAGCTTCTCCAGCAGCCGCGAAGCCCAATCGTTGAGCTCATCAAGATCCGCCGCTTGCAAGGCATACTGGTACTGCGCCTTGGTAAGCCGCCCGCCCACACGGATGTCCTGCACGGATTGCAAATAGAGGGTGATCCCCTCGACCTTCTCCAATTTGCGGCGCACGCGGTTGAGCACTTCATCGGCCGACGCATCCCGCTGTCTGCGGGGTTTCAGGGTAATGAACATCCGCCCATTATTCACGGTGGCGCTGCCGACGGACGCGCCGATGAACGAACCGAGGGTCGCCACGGCGGGGTCGGCCAGGACGATCCTCGCCACCATGTCCTGGAGCCGGGACATTTCGAGGAAGGAGACATCCTGGGCCGCTTCCGTGACGCCCATCATGAGCCCGGTGTCCTGCTGCGGGAAAAACCCCTTGGGCACGGCGGCATAAAGCCAGGCGGTGGCGAGCAAGGTCGCCAACGCCACCACCAGCATCGTCGCCTGATGGCGCAAGACCCATCGCAAGCACGCTGCATATCCGGCCAAAAGCCAGGCGAAGGCATTGCCGCTCGCCCGGATAAAAAAGTTGGGCGGCGGGTAATCCGACTCGCGTTTCAGCAACCGGGAGCAGAGCATCGGCGTCAGCGTCAGGGAAACGATGCCGGAGACAAGGATCGCCATGCTCAGCGTCACGGCGAATTCATGGAAGAGACGCCCGATCAGGCCGCCCATGAACAGCAGCGGGATGAACACGGCGATGAGCGACGTGCTCATGGAGATGACCGTGAACCCGATTTGGCGCGCCCCCTCCTGCGCCGCCGGCCGCCCGCTTTCGCCCGCCTCGACGCGCCGGAAAATATTCTCGATCACGACAATCGCGTCATCGACGACGAATCCCACGGAGATGGTGATGGCCATGAGCGAAAGGTTGTCGAGGCTGTAGCCAAGCAGATACATGGCTCCAAAAGTTCCCGCCAGCGCGAGCGGCACGGTGATGCTGGCGATCAGCGTCGGCCAGAGCCGCCTCAGAAAAAGACAGATGACCATGATGACGAGGCTGATGCTGAGCAGGAGCGCCCACTGCACCTCGGCGATGGAGGCCCGGATGGTGGTGGTCCGGTCGCTGAGCACCGTGATTTTGATCGCGGGAGGAATCCACCGCTCGATCTGCGGAATCACCGCGCGGATGCGATCCACGGTCTCGATGACATTCGCGCCGGGCTGCTTGAAGACGATCAGCAGCACCGCGCGCTGCGTTCCCGCCCAGCCCGCAAGCCGGCTGTTCTCAACCCCATCCACGGCGGCGGCCAGGGTGTCGAGCGGCATCGGAACACCGTTGACCTGGCGCAAAATCAGATGGCGATAGGGTTCCGGCTGGAGGAGTTGGTCGTTGCTGGTGATCGTGTAGGAAAGGCCTCCTCCTTCCAGGCTGCCTTTCGGCGAGTTGACATTGACCGTCCCCAGGAAGGTGCGGATGTCTTCCAGGCTCAGGCCCGTGGATGCGAGCGCCTCCGGGTTCGCCTGGATGCGCACGGCGGATTTTTCCGCGCCGTTAATGATGACCTGGCTGACGCCCTCGATCTGGCTCAACCGCTGCCCGAGAACTTCATCCGCAGCCTCGAAAACATCCGAGGAAGGGCGGGTCGCCGACGACATGGCCAGCACGAGAATCGGCGCGTCCGCCGGGTTCACCTTGCGGTAGATGGGCGGATTCGGCAGATCGGGCGGGAGGTCGTTTGCGGCCGCATTGATGGCGGCCTGGACATCGCGCGCGGCGCTGTCCACCGAGCGGTCCAGGTCGAATTGGATGGTAATCGACGCGCCGTCCAGCGTGCTGGAGGAGGTGATTTCCGTCACGCCGGAAATCTGGCTCAAGCGCCGCTCCAGCGGGGCGGCGAGCGACGAGGCGGCGGTGACGGGATCGGCTCCCGGCAGCGAGGCCGCAACGGCGATCATCGGAAAATCGATGCGCGGAAGGGAGGCGACCGGCAAGGCGTGGTAAGCGATCACGCCCAGCAACGCGAGGCCGCCAGCCAGCAGCGACGCCCCCACCGGGCGCTTAATAAATGGAGCGGAAACATTCATGTTCGCGGCATGGCTCCCCTCTCTCGCACCCAGTTCCCAAGCCGGTCCAGATAAAGGTAAATCACCGGCGTCGTGAACAGCGTGAGAAACTGCGAAAGCAGCAGACCGCCGACAATCGCCACGCCCATGGGGCGGCGCAATTCCGAGCCGGAGCCGTGCTGCAAGGCCAGCGGAAGGGCTCCCAGCAGCGCCGCCATCGTCGTCATCATGATGGGCCGGAAGCGGATGACGCAAGCCTGGGAGATGGCATCGACGGGAGAGAGCCGCCCGTGCCGCTGGGCGTCCAGGGCGAAGTCGATCATCATGATGGCGTTTTTCTTCACGATACCGATCAGGAGAATGATGCCGATGAAAGCGACGAGGGAAAGGTCGATGCGGAAAACCAGCAGCGCGACGAGCGCGCCAACGCCCGCCGAGGGCAGGCTGGAAAGAATCGTGACGGGGTGGATATAGCTTTCATACAAAACACCGAGCACGATGTAGATGACCACGATGGCGGCCAGGATCAGGAACGGCGTGCTGGTCAGCGACGCGCGAAACTCCGCTGCGCTGCCGGAAAAAGTGGTTTCCACCGTCTCGGGAAGTCCGATTTCCCGCGCGGTGCGCTGGATCGCGCGCACCGCCGCGCCCAGGGAACTCCCCGGCCGGAGGTTGAACGAAAGCGTTACCGCCGGGAATTGCCCCTGGTGCGTGATCGCAAGCGGCGCGGCCAGGATCGAAGCGCTGGTGAACGCGTTCAGCGGCGCCATCTGCCCGGCGGCCGTCCTGACATAAATCTGTTGGAGCGCATCCTGGTTAAGTTGAAACTGCGGCTCCACTTCCAACACCACGCGGTATTGGTTGAGCTGGGTGAAAATGATGGAAACCTGCCGCTGGCCAAACGCATCGTATAACGTGTCGTCGATGGCTTGCGGAAAGATGTTGAGCCGCGAGGCCTTGTCGCGGTCCACCTCCAGGTAGAGCTGCAATCCGCCGGTTTGCTGGTCGCTGGCCACGTCGGCCAATTCCGGCAGCGCGCCCAGTTTCCCGAGCAACCGCCGCGACCATTGCGCCAGTTCCGCCGCGTCGGCATCCTGCAAGGTGTACTGGTACTGGGTGCGAGTGACGCGGCTGTCGATCTGAACATCCTGCGCGGCCTGCATGGAGAGCGAAATCCCCGGCACGCCCCGCGTCGCCTCGCGCAACCGCCCGATGATTTCCTCCACCCCGGCTTTGCGCCGGCTGCGGGGCTTGAGGTTAATATAGAGCCGCCCGGTGTTCACGGTGGCGTTGACCGGCCCCACGCCGACGAACGAGGCGACGCCGGCCACATCGGGGTCTTTGCCCACGATCCCGGCGATCACGCGCTGCCGCTCCACCATGCCTGCGAAGGAGATCGATTGCGCGGCATCCGTCACGCCGATAATCAGCCCGGTGTCCTGCAGCGGCAGCAATCCTTTGGGCACCACGACGTAGAGCCAGACCGTCGCCGCCAGCGTCGCCACGGCAATCCAGAGCGTAAGCGCCTGATGCGCGAGCACCCACCGCAAACCCCGCTCGTAGCCATGGAGCAGCGCCTGGAACATCCTCTCCGTCGCGCGGAACAGCCGGCCCTGCTTGCTTTCGCTTTGCGGCCGGAGCAGGCGGGCGCACATCATCGGCGTCAACGTCAGCGAGACAAACGCTGAAATCGCCACGGCGATAGTCAGTGTGATGGCAAATTCCCGGAACAGCCGCCCCACGATTCCCGGCATGAACAAAAGCGGGATGAAGACCGCGATGAGGGAGAGACTCAGCGACACCACCGTGAAGCCGATCTGTTGCGAGCCTTTGAGCGCCGCCTGCAACGGCGGATCGCCCGCCTCGATGTAGCGGACGATGTTCTCGATCATCACGATGGCGTCGTCCACAACGAAGCCGGTGGAGATGGTGAGCGCCATCAACGAAAGGTTGTCGAGGCTGAAGCCGATGCCTTTCATGACGCCGAACGTGCCGATGACCGCCAGGGGCAGCGCGATGCTGGTAATCACGGTGGCCCAAAGCTTGCGCAAAAACAGGAAGATCACCATCACCACCAGCGCCACCGTCAAGAGGAGCGTTCCCTGCACGTCGGCGACGGACGCCCGGATCGTCGCCGTCCGGTCGGTCAGGACGGCGACTTGCACGGAGGGCGGAAGGGAGGCGCGCAGCTTGGGGAGCAGGGCTTTCACGCGGTCAGCCGTCTCGATCACGTTGGCGCCGGGCTGGCGCTGCACGTCCACAATGACGGCCGGTTTCCCGCCCACCCAACCGGCCATCCGAATGTTTTCCACGTTGTCCACCACGTCGCCGATGTCACCCAATCGCACCGGCGCGCCCTGCCGGTAGGCCACGATCACGGGCCGGTATTGCGCCGCCGAGAAAATCTGGTCGTTGGAGCCGATGGAGTATGACTGATGGGGCCCGTCAAAGCTCCCCTTCGGCGCGTTGACGTTGTTTTGAATCAGCGCCGTCCGCACATCTTCCAGGCCAATTCCAAGGGTTGCGATGACACTGGGATTCACGCGCACCCGGACCGCCGGTTTTTGATTTCCCTCAATCGTCACCAGGCCAACGCCCGAGACTTCGCTCAGCTTTTGCGCGAGGACGGTGTCGGCCAAATCGTTGACCTTTTCCAGCGGGAGAGAATCCGAAGTCAGCGCGAGGGTGAGGATGGGGGTGTCAGCCGGGTTGACTTTGCTATAAGTCGGCGGATTCGGCATGGCGCGCGGCAGCACCCCACCCGCCGCGTTGATGGCCGCCTGCACATCCTGCGCCGCCGAGTCGATGTCGCGATCGAGCTTGAATTGCAGCGTGATCGCGGAGTTCGCGAAGGAACTCGTGGAAATCATCATCGCCAGGCCGCTGATCTGCCCAAACTGGCGCTCCAGCGGCGTCGTGACCGAGGAGGCCATCACGTCCGGGCTCGCCCCGGGATATTGCGCCGTGACCTGGATGGTGGGAAAATCGACGGAGGGCAGCGCCGAGATCGGCAGCAGCGAGTAGCCGAGCAGCCCCATGATGATCACGCCCGCCATCAACAGCGACGTGGCCACGGGGCGGTGAATGAATGGCTCGGAAATGTTCACGGGGATTCCTCGCCCGGTTTGGCGGACGCGGCGAGGCTCACGCGGGAATGGGCCTGAAGCCGGTATTGCCCCTCCACCACGACGCGTTCGCCGCGATGCAACCCCTGTTCCACCAGCGCCTCCCCTTGTTGCATTTGCGCCACTTTCACGGGGCGGACCTCCACGGTCAGGTCGGGCAGAATGACGAAAACGTAAGCCCCTTCCGGCCCACGCTGGATCACTCGCGCCGGGACCACCACGCCGTTCTTTCGCGTCGCAAGAAGCAGCCGCGCATTGACAAATTGCCCCGGCCACAGGCGCAGCTCATTGTTGGGAAACTCCGCTTTCATCCGGATTGTCCCGGTCGTTTGATCGATCTGGTTGTCGATGACCTTGAGCCTCCCCTCGCCAAGCATCTGCCTTTGGTTGCGGCCAAGCGCATACACCGTGACCGGCCCTTTCCCCATCGCCTCCTGGATGTCCGGCAAATTCTGCTCTGGCAGCGTAAAGATCACGGAAATCGGGTGGAGCTGGGTGATGAGAATCAGCCCGTTGGGATCGCTCGCGTGCACGATATTGCCTTTGTCCACGATGCGGATGCCGATGCGGCCGCTGATCGGCGCGACAATGGTGGTGTAGCCAAGCTGCACCCGCGCGCTTTGAATGGCGGCTTCATCGGCGGCCACCGTCGCCTTGAGCTGATCGGTGAGCGCCTTCTGGGTGTCGTATTCCTGCTGGGAAATGACGCGCTCCGTCCGCAGCTGGACATCCCGTTTCAAATTCACCACGGCATTGACCCACTGCGCCTCGTCCTGCTGCTTTTTGGCCTCGGCTTGCGCCAATTGGGTTTCGAAAGGGGCCGGATCGATCTTCGCCAGCAGCTCCCCCTCCTTGACCTCCTGGCCTTCGGTAAACGCGACCTTCTCCAATTGCCCATCCACGCGAACGTGAACGGTCACGGTGTTCAGAGCCTGGACGGTCCCGAGCCCCTCCAGGTAGATCGGCACATCTTTCTCCCCCACCGTTCCGGCCACCACCGGGACCGCCGGGGATTCAGCGGGAGCAGCAGGCCGCGCCTCTCCGGGCCCAATCCAGCGGCTCAAGAAATCCCTCCGCCAATAAGCGCAGAGCGCGAGCAGGATCAAAAAAATCGGCAACAGGAAACGGCCTCTCCGCTGGGGGAGTTTGCGCTTCTCGGGATTGCCGGCGTTTTCCATACCTCATTTCCGCTATCGTTTGAGGAGGGCGGCGTGCTCTGCAATTCATTCCGTCGACGGGGATGTTTTTCCCGGGACCGGGATCGGATTGCTTCGCGCTCCCCTTGCTGTACCGTAGCCACGGGGGGGAACGCATGAATCCAAATGAGGTACGGTTTGCCGCCGACGCGATGCTTCTATCGCTGGCGAAATGGCTTCGCATGCTCGGTTACGACTGCCTTGCGGGCAGCGGAATCTTTGGGCGTTCGCTGGTGGAAACGGCCGTGGCCGAGCGCCGATGGATTTTGACGCGCAACCGCCGCTATGCGGGGGATCTGCCCCAGTTGCTGCTGGAGCGGGCTGACATCTTCCTCCTCGCCGGCGAAGAGCTTCCCGGCCAGTTGCGCGAAGTGGCGGACCGCTTTTCGCTCGAACCGTCCGCCTTTCTTTTCACCCGTTGCCTGGTCTGCAACGCCCCGTTACACCCGATAGCCAAGCCGCATCTCCCCCCCTCCGTTCCGCACGCGGTGCGGGCGCGCGAGGAACATTTTTGGCAATGCCGCCATTGCAGGCGGATCTACTGGCGGGGAAGCCACGTTCGCAACAGCATGCGCCGCCTCAACGATTGGCTGGGGAATCCCTGAAACGCGCGCTCAACCCTTCACGCAAATCACAGGCGCCAACTTCGCGATCTTGCGGGCGAGGCCGGCCGCGTCGGCGGCATCCACGACGGCGCTCACGTCCTTGTAGGCGAAGGGCGCTTCCTCCGCGACGCCCCGCATGGAACGGCAGCGAATCAGGATGCCCCTTCCGGCAAGATCGTTGACGACCTGCCGCCCCTGCCAGTGATGCAGGGCCTGGTGACGGCTCATCGCCCGCCCCGCGCCGTGGACGGCGGAACTGAAGGCGAGGCCCTCGCTTTCGAGGGTGCCCGCGAGAATATACGAGCAGGTGCCCATGCTCCCGCCAATCAGGACCGGCTGACCGGCTTCCCGCCAGGCCAGCGGCACTTCGGGATGGCCGGGGCCAAACGCGCGCGTCGCCCCCTTGCGGTGCACATAGAGCCGCTTGCGCTCGCCCTCGACAAAATGCTCCTCGACCTTGCAGGTGTTATGGGAAACGTCGTAGAGAAGCGTCAGGTCCGCCCCCGGGAAGACGGTGCCAAACGCCTTGCGCGTCAGGTAAGTCAAGATTTGCCGGTTCGCCAGCGCGCAGTTGATCCCCGCGCGCATCGCTCCGAGGTACTGGCTTCCCATCGCCGAATGGATCGGCGCGCAGGCCAGCTCGCGCTCCGGGAGAACCAGCCCGTGGCGGGACGCGGCGATCACCATCTTTTTCAGAAAATCCGTTCCGATCTGGTGGCCCAGTCCGCGCGAGCCGCAATGGATGCTCACCACGATGTCCCCTTGCCGGAGGCCGTAAATGCGCGCGATGGATTCATCGAAAATCTCCTTCACCTCCTGCACTTCCAGGTAATGATTGCCGGAGCCGAGCGTGCCCATTTCGTCCTGTTGACGGCGTTTGGCCTGCTCGGAGACCTGGTCCGGCTCCGCGCCGTCCATGCACCCGCGCTCCTCGCTGTGCTCAAGGTCCGACTCCGTTCCATACCCCTCCTTCACCGCCCAGCGCGCGCCCATCGTCAGCATCCTATCCATCTCCGGCAGGCTTAAATGCAGGCGCCCCGTGCTGCCCACCCCGGCCGGAATCGCGCGGGAGAGTTCATCGGCCAGCGGCTTGAGCGCGAGCCCGATTTCGTTGCGAGTCAATCCGGTGCGCAAGGTGCGGACGCCGCACGAGATGTCAAAGCCGACCCCGCCCGCCGAGACGACGCCCCCCTCGTCCGCATCGAAAGCCGCCACGCCGCCAATGGGGAACCCGTAGCCCCAATGGGCGTCGGGCATGGCGAAGGAAGCCCGCTGGATGCCCGGCAGCATGGCGACATTGACCGCCTGCTCGCGCACCTTCTCATCCATCGCGCGCAGCAACTCCTCGCTGGCATAAATCACCACCGGCACCTTCATTTCGCCGCTGGCGGGGAGGGTCCACTCCCATTCTGATTTGCGAACGAACTGCGCTGTTTCCATATTTTTCAGTTCTCACACATCCACCACGCACTGCGCGACCCACGTTCCGTCTTTCCTTCGGAAGACCCGCGTTTCCGTGCAAGTCGCCCCCTTGATTTCCACGCACGGCTGGTGCCGGTCCAAATCGATTTTCTCGCCCCAAAGCCGCGCGTGCAACCGATGGCCGTCTATTTGAATGGCGAACCGGCTGAACAACATTTTGCGCACCGCGATTTCAAAAACTACGGCATTGAGCCAGTCCACCAGCAGCAACTCATCGTCCGGCGCCTCGCAGGCGACCTCGATCGCCTCTTCCCCACGGACAGCCTCTACGTCGGCGATCACCGCAACGGCGGCCCGCGCGGCCTGCTCGAAGGCTTGTTCCTTCGTCGCTCCGAACCCGCGCACCCCGATGTCCGCCTTGTGAGAAAAATGTTCCCATCGCTCCCTGCTCATGCCGTGCTGTCCTTTCCACAAAGGAAATCGCGTCCCCGCCGGATGCCGACGCTCCCTTTCGTTCCGCCCAAACACCCGCACCACCGAATGCCGCGCGCCGTTGGAATCAAGCTGGCTTTGCATCAGCGCAAAACTTTGCACATGCCACGGTTGCGGCGCGCCGCCCCAGCCCGCCGCCAGCGCGGTAATGGCCGCGCCGAGGGCCGCGTGAGGCCTCCCCATTCGCGCCAGCGTCAAATGCGGCTCAAATCGGCGGCGCTCCGGCTCGACAAACGGGGCCAATGCCGCCGCGACTTCCACCTGCAACCGGGCAAGCTCCCCCGAAGCGTCCGTCACCCCCACCCAAAGCACCGAGGGACGGCGCGCGTTGGGGAAAACGCCGAGCCCCTCCACCCTCAAATCCATGGGCACGCAGCGGCATCCCTCCAGCGCCTCCGCTATCGGCGCGACCGCCGGAGCCTCCCCCACAAAAGCCATCGTCACATGGATGGCCCCCGGGTCCACCCAGCGGAGTTCACGGCCAAACCGCCCCAACCCCTTTCGTAACCGCTCTTGCGCTGCCGCAAGCCACGCCCGCGTGGCCGCATCGGGCTGGATGGCAACAAAAAGTCTCATGTCTCAAAAAGAGCGCACCCCACGCCTCGTGCGGACTCCCTGAAAAATGAGGCAGGAGGAGCCCATAAGAAAAAATACGTAAAAAACAGCTTCTTTTTCTTGCCTTTCAAGAAAGATATAGGCGAAAATGCGCACCTTCAAAGGAAGGCGCCGCTATGTATTTCTTCAGAAAACTGATTTTTTCCCTGATTTTCCTGGGTGCCGCCCCTGGATTGGCATTAGCCAACCTGATTGTCAACGGCGGGTTTGAGAATGCCCCCCTGCAAAATAGCGGGGACAACCCCAAGGGCGTGAATTTCGGAGGAACGGCCTATTACGCCAACAGCGTCCCCGTGTCGCTCAACGGATGGACATTCGGCTACGATGGCACGCTGGATAATTATGGCGGCATCGCCGAAGTCGAATGGTATAGCGATCCGCTGAAGAGAAGTTGGAACCAAATGCCGGCGGATGGCAATTTCGCCGTGGAACTCAACAGCGACGCCTTCCGGGGGCGGATGTACGCCCAGGCGTCCTTGAACGACAAGCTGCTCGTTGGCCAGGCCTATACCTTGACCTTCAACCTCGCCCCCGAGCTTGGGGTAACGTCACTGGGTAAAGTCTCCGCCGTCATCTCCATTGACGGCGTGGAATACACCAAAACCGTCGAGGCGTTATCCGGATGGACCGCCGAAACCATCACCTTTGTCGCCACCAGCGAATCCCCCGTTATTCGGTTTTACGATGGCATTTATGGGTCGGGCCTGAATACGAATTTTTACAATGACATCAATCTGGACGACGTGACCCTCATTCCCCCGCCCCAGACTCCCGAACCTTCCGCATTTTTTGCACTGGCAGCCTTGATAACCTGCATGGGCGGGAAATGGGGATGGGAAAAACTCGCCCGGCATCCCCTCTCAGCGAAGCGCCTCCCGGCGCGTGGTAAATCTGAAGATATTGCCCGAGGAAGCAACGCCGAAAAATCGGAAAAGGGGCCGGAATTATGAAATGTAATTACCTGACAGGACACTAGAACTTCCGCAGGAGGCGGAGCAGTTCGCGCAGGCGCTCGGCGGGATCGGCGACGGTGAGGCGCGGGAATTTCCCGTTGATCAGCACGTAATCGCCGCCGCGCGTGAGCATCAGCTTTTTGTCGCGCACTTCCACCCGCGTGATTTTTCTCCCCGCCGCCGTGATCCGGATGGACGCGAGCAAAAGCAGGTTTTCCACGGGAGCCGGGAGCGGCCCGAAGCGGTCCCGCCAGACGCTTTGGAGCCGGTCGAGCTGCTCCTGCGTGGTCGCCTCCGCCAGCGCCCGGTAGGCCTGGATGCGCGGCTGCGGCTCTGTGATATACGCCGTGGGCAGGAAGGCCGGGGCGGCGTCCTGGCGGGCGTGGAGCCATTCGGCATCGTTGGCAGCGGCAAAGTCGAGGCTCACGGGCAGCTCGATGCGCGGCCGGACCTTCTCGCCTTTGAGTTTGGAGACGGCTTGTTTGAGGAGCTGGCAGTAGAGGTCGAACCCAACCGCCACGATGTGCCCGCTCTGCTGGGTGCCCAGAATGTTGCCCGCACCCCGGATCTCCAGGTCGCGCATGGCGATTTTGAACCCGGCCCCGAGCGACGAGTATTGCTGGATCGCATTGATCCGCTTGCGCGCCTCGGTGCGCATCAGCTCGCGCGGAATCATGAGGTAGGCGTAGGCTTTATGCTGGGCGCGGCCGACGCGCCCCCGGAGCTGGTAGAGATCGGCCAATCCGAAGCGGTCGGCCCGGTCGATGATGATGGTGTTGGCGTTGGGGATGTCCAGGCCGCTCTCGATGATCGTCGTGGAAAGGAGAACGTCCGCCTTGCCCGCCACGAACCGCTGCATCACGTCCTCCAGTTCGTGCTCGGCCATCTGCCCATGGCCGACGACGATCCGGGCTTTTGGGATCAGCCGCTTGAGCTTGGCCTCCATCGCCTCAATGGTGCCGACGCGGTTGTGCAGGAAGTAGACCTGCCCCTGCCGGGCCATCTCGCGCACAATGGCGTCGCGGATGATCCGCTCGTCGTAGCCGCAGATCACCGTTTCAGTCGGGATCCGGTTCTGGGGCGGCGTTTCCAACACCGACATATCCTTGGCCCCCATGAGCGAGAGATAGAGCGTGCGCGGGATCGGCGTGGCGGAGAGCGTCAGCACGTCCACGAGCTTAAACAACTCCTTGAATTTTTCTTTGTGCAGGACGCCGAAGCGTTGCTCCTCGTCGATCACGACCAGGCCGAGGCGCTTGAACTGTACGTCGCGGGAGATGAGCCGGTGCGTGCCGACCACAATGTCCACCGAGCCCTCCTTGAGCCCTGCCACCACCTTGCGCTGTTCGCCGGGGGTGCGGAATCGGCTGAGGCATTCGACAGTAATCGGGTAATCCGACATCCGCTCGCGGAACGTTTGGTAATGCTGCTGCGCGAGCACCGTGGTCGGCGCCAGCAGCGCGACCTGCCTGCCGCCCATCACCGCCTTGAACGCCGCGCGGATGGCCACCTCGGTTTTGCCAAATCCGACGTCGCCGCAGATGAGCCGGTCCATCGGCTGCTCCCCCTCCATGTCGGCCTTGGTCTCCGCGATGGCGGTGAGCTGGTCGGGCGTCTCCTTGAACACAAAGGAGCGCTCGAACTCGTTCTGCCACTTGTTGTCGGGCGGGAAGGCGAACCCGAGGGCGGTTTCCCGCTCGGCGTGGATCGAGAGCAGCCGGGCCGCATAGTCGAACACGGCCTTTTGCGCCTGCGCCTTGGCCTTGCCCCATTTGGCGTCGCCCAGTTCGCTCAATTGCGGGTTGCGCTTGCCGACGCCGACGTAGCGGGAGACGAGGTAGGACTGTTCCAGCGGCGCGTAGAGCTTGGCCCCGTGGGCGAACTCCAGCACCAACACTTCCTCCTCCATCCCGTCGGCCTTGGCGAACTTTTCCAGGCCGCAAAAGAGGGCGATGCCGTGCTCCAGGTGCACCACGTAGTCCCCCTCGTTGAGTTCCGAGAAGTCGATCTGCGCCCGGTTGGCCTGCTCGCGCGCCCGCCGCAGGGCCAGGCGGCGTGCCCGGGTGTTGCGGTAGCGCCCAAAGAGCTCCGCGTCGGAGAGAACCGCTAACTTTCCGGCGGGGAACGTGAACCCGCGCGCAAGCGTTCCGACGGGCAGTTCGAGCCCGGGATGCTCCAGCTCCGGCGCGGGGAGCAGGTCGCGGAAGCGCTCCACCTCCCCCTCGTTGTTGCAGAAAATGGAGACTTGCCAGCCCGCTTCCAGCCATTGCCCGAGCTGCCGCAGAAAGCGCTCCTTTTTTCCGGCCTCGACCACCAGGTCCCCCGCCTCGAACTCCCCCAGGCCGTGGTCGAAAAACGCCGCCGAGAAATCCTCCACCGCCGCGCCCGGGGCCGCTTCCGCCAGGATGGCCACGTCCGCCCCTTCCACGCCCGCCTGCGCGTCCACCAGCAAGTCGCCCGCGCGCAGCAGCGCACGCACCGTGCATTGGCGGGCACCCCCCGCCTCCCCCAGCAGGACGCTCGCATGGTCGGCCGGTTGGATGGAAGTCTGCGCGTCGAGGTCAAAGAACCGGAGCGAGGCGATCTCGTCGCCGAAAAACTCCACCCGCAGCGGCATCGCGTGCTGCCAGGAAAAAAGATCCACGATCCCGCCCCGCACGGCGAACTGCCCGCGCAACGCCACCTGCGGCACCCGCTCGTATCCGGCCTGCGCGAGGCGCTCCACCAGCGTTTCCAAAACCAACGTCTCGCCGCACGCCAGTTCCAGCGTCAGCCGCCGGAGACCTTCCAGCGTCGGGACGGCGTCCTCCAGCGCCTGCGCGGTGAGGACCACCACGGCGTCCGGCGTTTCCCGGATCTGCTCCAGCGCCTGGAGCCGGTCGGCGGCGATTTCCGGGTCGGGCAGCGCGTTTTCGGCCAACGCGATTTCCACTTCCGGCAGGAAAATCACCGGGGCCAGCCAGTTGGAGAGCTCGTTGTGGATCCGCTCCTGGGCGCGCAGGTTCGCGGCCACGATCCAGGTGCGGCGGGCTTTTTTGGACCGCCTGGCCTGGGCCGCCACCAGCCCCGCCACGAACGGCTGGGCCGCCTCGTCCACGTGGTCAAAGACAACAGGCTCCCTGCCGAGCGCCCGCAGCTTGGCGGCGACCGGCGGCGTTTGGGCCACATAATCAAGAAGGTTCAGAGCCACGAAATCCCCAAAACGTATCACGAAAAACGGCCGGGATACCGGAAAAATCTCATGCGTAACCCTAAAATTCTACGAGGCGTCGTCCGGATTTTCCGCCGCGAGCAGAATCCCCGCCGCTTTGTCCAGCGTCTCCTGCCATTCCTTTTCCGGTAGCGAATCGGCCACGATGCCGCCGCCCACGTGGAAGTGCGCCAGCCCCTCCTCCACGGCCACCGTGCGGATGGCGATGTTGAACTGGGCGCTCCCGTCATACCCGAAGTAGCCGATGGCTCCCGTGTACAGACCGCGCGGCTCTGGCTCCAGCTCGGCGATGATCTCCATCGCCCGCTTTTTGGGGGCTCCAGTGATGGAGCCGCCGGGGAAACAGGCGCGCAGAGCCGTCACCGGGTCCACTTCCGGCCGGAGTTCCCCCTCCACCGTCGAAACCAGGTGGAAGACCTGGGCGAACCGCTCCAGCTTGAGCAGCTCGCTCGCCCGCACCGAGCCGAAAGCGCAGACTTTTCCCAGGTCGTTGCGCTCCAGGTCGGTGATCATGATGAGTTCGGCCTGTTCCTTGGGGGATGCCGTCAGATCCCCCGCGCTGCGGGCGTCGGCGGCCGGGTCGGCGCGCCGGGGCCGGGTTCCCTTGATCGGCCGGGTGCAGATCCGGCGGCCTTCGATCTTGAGAAACAACTCGGGCGACGACGAAAGCACGCTGCGCCCGTTGAGCGCAAGAAACGCGGCTTGCGGCGCGGGCGAGCAGCGCCGCAGCGCCTCGTAAAACGCGAACGGATCGCCGCCGCTGGGCCACGGGGCCGTGAAGCGGTGGGACAGGTTCACTTGGTAGATGTCCCCGGCGGCGATGTATTCCTGCGCCCGTTGCACGCGGGCAATGAAAGCCGCGCGTGTCATGGATGGGGCGAACTGGAGGTGCGGAATCGCTGGCGTGACTGCCGCTTCCGCCAGAGCCCACGCGGGAAGGACGTCCCCCGCCGCAACCCACGCGCCATCCGCATGGCGGTAAGCCAGCAAGGCGTCGTAAAACCCGAAGCAAAACGCGCCGTCGTACTCCACCCACCCGGCGGCGAACCCGGGTGGAATGCCGTCCGGCGATGCGCCGGGGCGCTGGCGCGCCGTGATGGCGCGGCGCATGTTTTCCCAGTCCGCCGCCGTGCGGCCGGTCAGGATTTGGGAAGGCTCGGCGGCAAGGAACGAGAGCGCGCCGCCGCCTTCCGGGGCCAGCGCCGTGTCGAAAAAAACCAGGCCGGGCAACGCGCGGATGCTGGCGGCGGCTTCCGCCGGAGTGAGGCGCAGCCTGTTCATTTCCGGCTGAAAAATTCCTCGCGCAGCGTTTCGGCAAAGCGGTTCTCCAGCGGCCTGCCTTCCAGCGCCGCCACGGGCTTGATCCCCGCCCAGCCGCTTGTCAGGAAACACGCCGCCGCGTTTTGCAAATCGTCCCGTGTCAGCACGCGCTCGGTTGCGGCGCGCCGTTGCATCACCCACTCCCGCGTCACCCCGGCGCGCGCTCCGCTGGAGAGCGGCGGCGTCACGAGCTGGCCGTCCAGTGTCACAAACACATTCGCCATGCAGGCGGAAATCAGTTCGCCACGCGGGTTGAAAAGGAGCGCCTCGTCGCATCCGGCGGCGTGTGCCTGCCGAAGCGCCTCGGCGTTCGCCCAGTAATTGGCCGTCTTCAGCCCGCCCAGGAGCGGCAGGAACGGCTCGGGATGGAAGCGGATGAGGATGGACCGCGCCGCAGGAGCCTCGCCGCGCGGTTCCGCGAAAAGGAAAACGCGCGGCGCCGTTACCGGAGCCGCCGGAGCGCCGTCGCCCGCCGTCATGTAAATCCGGGCGAACGCGGGACCTCTGAGTTGAGAAAGTTGCTCTCCGGCCCGTTCCAACACGGCGCGTTCCAAGGGCCAGCCGCACCGCCGGGCGGCGGCTTCCAGCCGGGCGAGATGGCCTTCGAGGAACTCCACGCAGCCGTTGCGAATCGCCAGGCTTTCAAAGAGCGCCATCCCGTAGCGGGCCCCCCGGTCCGACAGCGGAACGTTCCCGCACGGGACGAAAGCGGTCCCGTTCCAAAGAAAGGCGGTTGGGGAAGGATTCATGAAAGTGTTCAAGCCGCGTGCGCCGGGATGAACGGACGAACTTCCCGGTTGATCTGGTCCACCAGACTCGCGGCTTTTCGCAGATCGCACTCGATTTGGGTATTGAGCCAAAAGCGCGGCGACTGTCCAAAGAAGCGCCCCAGCCGCAGCGAGGTATCCAGCGTAATGGCGCGCTTGCCGTGGACGATTTCGTTCACCCGGCGCGCCGGAACCCCCAAAGCGCGGGCCAGTGCATTTTGTGAAAGCCCCATCGGCTCCATGTATTCCTCCAACAGGATTTCTCCCGGCAGTTTCCGCGACGGTATTTCCAGCCAAATCTTCTCGGTCTTCTTCGAGCGAAACGATTGGATCACCGCGTCAGGATATAACGCATGACGTTATGCGTCAATCGTACGCTTTGATGAACGCACCGGTTCTTTGCCGGGGAGGGGCATACCACTTGGAAATTTTGAACCGGCAGGAGAGGCGGCTTGCGTTGGCGGGATCGCTCTGGATGGAGGCGGTTTCAAAGACGAGGAAGCGGTCCGGCTGTTGCAGGGCGTGGAGAAAGCGGACGAGGCCGGGCCACGAACTCTTGGCGGTGCACTGGACGGAGACGGACTGGCAGGCGGCCCGCGCTTCCACGCCTCCCAGTTCGGGGGCTTCCAGAAGGACATCCTGGGCGCTCGCGGCCGCCTTGATCTGTTCGAGGAGTTGCACGGCGGCTTGCTCCGGGTTGGTGAGCCGGGGTTGATGGGCGTCGAGCCATGCCGCCCGCGCGGCCCATTCCGGGCCTTCCGTCACGAGGGTTTGCAGCGATTGGACCTCCGTCCGGCGCGCGGCGAGCTCGGCACGCAGGCGGGCGTGGCGGCGGGCGAGCGAGGCCAGCAGCGCACCGTTGGCCAGGAGGATGAGGAGGGCGGCGAGCAGGCCGAATAAGCGGCGTTCGCGGGGAGTAAGACGGTTCATGGTTTTCCAAAAATGCGGAATTGGGCGTGTTCGTTGGGGAGGAGGACCGGCGGGTCCGATTCAAAGTGGAACCCGGCCAGCTCGGGACGCGTTTTCAGGTTCTCGGCGAACGCGATGGCCTGCCGGGCTCCGGGGGCTTCGCCTTCGACCACGCATTGGTCCGGGGCCAGATTGCATTGCGTGATGCGGGTGTCGGGCGAGGGCAGGCTCCGGCAAATCTGGAAGAGCAGCTCCAGCGTGGAGCGGCGGGGCTCCACGGCGGGAGCGAGGGCGTTCCAGCGGGTCTGCCGGGCGAGGATGCCGTCCGCCCGGGGATGCAGCGCGGCGGCTTCCCGGGCGAGACCTTCCCGCTCGCGGCCTTCCATACCCAGGGCCGCGAGGCACGCCAGCAGCAGCGCCGCGTAAGCGGTGAGACCCGCGAGGACCCGGTGGCGCAGGCGGCGGGATTGCCCCCGGCGCGTCTGTTCCGTCCGCCAGGCTTCGGGGGTGAAATCGGGCGCCTGCTCCGGCGGCAGCCCGGCGGCGTCCGGGAGTGCCGCGACCGGCGCGTGCAGCGCGGCGGCGAGCGCTTCGCCCAGCGGGGCGAACGCGCCATCCAAAAGCACGGCGTGGAACGCGGTGGGAGCCCCGGCCATGGCGGCGCGCAGGAGCACGCGGGGCAGCTCGGCGGCGAGGTTTCCGCCGCCGTGGAGGACTTCCGCGAAGCTCACCCGGCGGTCTTCAAAAATGCCGAAGACCCGATCCGCTTCCTCGCGCCAGAGCGCGCAGACCGGCTCTTCCGTGGGGGCTTGGGCGGCGAGGTGCATCGCCCAGAGCGTGAGGCGGCGCGGGAACTGGCGCTCCAGAAGGGGGGCGCAGAGCGCGGCGGCCGCCGATTGGTGCACCGCCCAGGCCAGCAACGTGGTTTGAGGGGGCGCTTCGCGCGGCTGCCGCGCGAGGACCTGGAAGCCCGTCGCGGTTTCCTCCGCCGGGTAGGGGAGGCTCTTTTCGTAATGGAGCCGGACCATTCCAGACAGTTCACCGGGGTCGGCCGAGGGGAGGGCCATTCGCTCAAAGACGGCGCAGCGGAGCGGCAGCGCCACGGTGATGGGGAGGCTCCCGTGCTTGCCGAGCCGTTCTTGCGCGGCCAGGGCGTATCCGTGAGCGACGGCTTCGGCGAACGAGGCGCATGTCCGCGCGCTGGAAACGCCGCGCTCCGGGACGGTGGCGGCACGCCAGCCGCAGGCGGCGGGAGCCAGGAGAAGGGTGAAAGGCTCTAGTTTTCGATCCATAATAAAAGGCGAGGTTGGGTGCCGGGCGCTTTCCGCACGACGGCCTCGGCGCGTTGCATGGCGTCCGCCGAAGTCCCGATGCTTTGCACGCGCACGACGGGGTCGCGGAAATCCAGAATCCCGGAAAGTTCGCCGAACGCCTCCGGCGAAAGGCCCAGCGCGGCGAGCGCCTCGGCCACGTTTTCAAAAGGAAGGCGGTTTCCGCGCAGGCGGGTGCGTTCCTCGCGGAGCCTGGCGAAACGCTCCGCTCGCTGCGGGCCGATGCCGGGCACGAGCGCGAGCAGCTCGGCGGGCGCGCTTTCAATGTCCAGCGGCCCGCTGCTGGAGAGCGTCAGATCGTCCTTCCAGCCCGGTTGGGAAACCAGCGGCGCGCTCCCCGCGATGAGCGGGATCTCCTCCAGGCTTTGCAACGGGCGGTGCGGCGGCGGACCGCCGGCCCCCTCGGGCCAGCCGTTGAGCCGCCGGGCGCCGCGCGGAGCCACCCAGTCCCGGAGGTTGGTTGCGAACGCCTCGCGTTGCGGGAGGGACATTCCCCGCAGGGCGAGGTAGTCTTTGAGCAACGCGATTTTCACCGGATCGCCGCCCGCCAGCAGGTAATTGAGGTTGAGCCGCGCCCCTTCGCTTCGGATCGTCACGTCGTAGGCTTGCCGCCGCTCCCAACGGGCGTGCAGATGCGGGCTGCCCGGCCCGATCTCCGGGTGCAACGCCGCAGTCACCCCGGAATGGGACATGGCGCGCGCCTCCATGCGGCGGTTGGCCGCGCTCGCCGCGCCGATCCCCCGGTCGAGGGCCGCAAGCCAGGCAAAGACAACGGCGGAAAGCAGGAGCAGCGCCCAGAGGGCAAGCAGCAGGGTGGAGCCGGAACGGGCGCGGTTCATGCGGCACCTCCTCGCGGCGGCGTTTTGGCGGAAACCGGCAGCACGATTTCATAGGGCCGGAGCGCCGGGGCGCGCCAGAATTTGACCCGCACGAGCGCCGGAAGCCTCTGCGCCTCCGTCCATTTTTCCAGCCATTCCCTGCGGCCCGCGTCAAAGTAACGGACCTCGAACCCGCGCACCCCCGGCAGGAGCGGGAGCCAGCCGGGCGTCTGCCGCGCCTCCACGTCCTGGCGGCGCAGCCCCAGTTCATACGTGCCGTCGTCTCCCTGCCGGGCCGTCAACGTCACGTTCCATTCCCCGGCGGCGTGACGGGTCAGGAGCCCGCTGCCGGGCCGGGCAATCCAGCGCAGCTCATCGCAGGAAACCCCGCCGAACCGATGCGGCTCTCCATGGATCGCCTCGGCGCGTCGGCTCGAAAGCGCAAGCATCTGGCGGCGCAGATATGCCGCGAACGCCGTGTCGAGCGCCCGGTCCCGTTCGGCCGCCGTGGAAATCTGCGCGGCCGTGAGCACGGTTGCCACAAAGCGGTACACGGCCGTCCCCACCAGCGCCAGCACGCAGACGGCCAGCATCACTTCCAGCAAGGTGAAGCCGGAACGGGCGCTGCCAGGAGGTCTCACGCAAAGACGCAAAGGCGCAAAGAGGGATGGGGCATCGAGTCGCCCTTTGGGAAATCTACCGTTGCGGAAAGACATAAAACGCCAGCACTTTGGATTGCTTGCTTGCCGCCTCCTGCCAGCGCGCCTCCAGTTGGACTTGGAAAAGGCCCTGGATCTCGCGGTTCCCCTCGCGCCACCGCAGCGGCGAGGACCTCTGGCGGAGCGTGATGCCCTCGAACATGCCGCCGAGCGGCTCGTCTTTTTCCGCATCGAGCCCCGCCGCGCCCGCCTCGATCTCCGCCATCCGGTTTTCCAGCGCCACGCGCGCCCGCTCGTCCCAGACTTTCGCGGATTCCGCCTCCAGGCAATGCTCCACGCACCGCGCCAGGGCCAGCACGCCGAGGGCGAAAATGGCCACGCCAATCAGTGTTTCCAGCAGCAAAAAACCGGCGGCGCGGCGGCGGGGGGATAGCCTATTCATCGCGCACCTCCGCCTGGACCGTCAACGGGTCATAGCTTGCCGTCCATTTTCCCGCGCTCCCCTGGAACCGGATTTCCGCCGGCTCGCAAAAGCCGTCGGCCCAAAACGTCCAGATCGCGTCGGGAGGCATCCCGTTGGGCGTCAAGGCGGCCGGGAGATGCAAGGCCAGCGTTGCGCCGCTTGCGATCTTCCATTGCCGCAAGCCCTCCGCCTCGGCGCGGTTCACCGGGGATTCCGGGCGCATCCGCACGATCCCCGCGCGGTCCCAGACGATGACATAATCGCGGCCCTCGGCCACGCTGCGCGCATGGGCTTCCCGCGCCATCGCATCCAGGGCGTTGAACGCTTCCGGCGCCTCCCGTCTCCCCAGCGCGGCCGTCACGCCGGGAAGCGCCGCCGCCATCATCACCAGCGCGATGGCGAGGGCGAGGCAGACTTCCACCAACGTGAATCCGGCGGGCAGAGGAGAGGGGCGGCGCATCAAAGTGCGGCAATCTAACCACAAACCGGCGGGATGCAACCGCCCGGCGCGGCGGGCGCGCGGATAAGTCTTGCCAGTTATTTTCGCCAGAGCTTTGATCGCTCGGCCTCTTTCTTGCCGCGCGGCTCCTTTCGATCCCATGCACTTCCACAAGTACCCTTACCCCGCCAACTTTGAGTTCGTCGCCGTTTCTCCCTCCCGGCCATTCAAGACGAACCGCGGGAACTATCGTCTGAGCGTCAGGACCGGCGCGGAAGATGTTTATCATCTTCGGATCACCGGCAAAGGCTGGGAGGCGAACGACTCCGCCGCAGGGTTGCGATTTCCAAAGAAGACTGCGAAAGACCGCAATGCGACGCGCCTTCTTTTCGACGAATCCGGCAGCGTGCGGCTGCAGGACCGAGAGGGCAACGATCTGCTCTCGACTTTGCCGGGGCGGTTTTTCGGCCAATGCGGAGCGGCCTCTCTCTTTGAATTTTTACGCCAGCCGGGCGATCAGTTTTACGGATTGGGCGAAAAATGGTCGGGCTTCGAACATTCAGGCAAGAAGACCAAGTTTTGGAATACCGACGTGTGGGCCGATTTTCATCCGCAATCCTATATTGACGGGCGGCCCCCGGCCGATCCCGTGTATGTCTCCATCCCCTACCTGGTGATCAAACGCGGGAATACCTATCTCGGGCTGCTCATGGACAACCCGGGGGCGTCGTTTGTTTACACCGGGTTGAAGGTTTCCATCGCGGGCCAAATGGATCTCGCTTCCAACGGGAAGCCGGACGGGTTCGTGCACTTGGGCGCGGAGGAGGGGCAGCCCAATCTGTATCTCCTCTACGGCCCGTCGTTGCCGGAGCTGACGCGCAAGATGCAGAAACTCATCGGCACGACCCCGCTGCCGCCCGCCTGGGCTCTGGGCTATCATCAATGCCGCTGGGGCTACCAATCCGAGGCGGATCTCCTCGATCTCGACGCCCAGTTCCGCAAACATGGCATCCCGGCGGACGGCCTCTGGCTGGACATCGACTACATGGACGGATACCGCGTTTTCACTTTTGCAAAGAAGCATTTCCGCGATCCCGCCAAGGCCATGAGCAAACTGGCGAAGCTGGGCCGGAAAGTGATTCCGATCCTGGATCCCGGCGTGAAGTTTGAAAAGGGCTATGGGGCTTACGAGCGGGGCCATGCGGCGGAAGCCTTTTGCCAAAATCCCCAAGGCAGGGAATACGTGGGGCTGGTTTGGCCGGGAGAAACCGTATTCCCGGATTTTTCGCTCAAAAGCGCGCGCGAGTGGTGGGCCAGGGAAGTCGGGGCATTTGCCAAGTCTGGTATTTACGGGGCGTGGCTGGATATGAACGACCCCGCAACCGGACCGGTTGAAAACCAGGACATGCTTTTCGACCGCGGGCGCAAGCCGCATGCCGCCTACCACAATCAATACGGGCTCGGCATGGCGATGGCGACGCGGCAGGGGTTCCTGGACGCTCACCCCGGCGAAAGGCCGTTTTTGCTGAGCCGCTCGGGCTTTACCGGAAGCAATCGCTACACCGCGATCTGGACGGGCGACAATTACAGCAACTACCACCACCTCAAGAACAGCATCGCCACGACGCTCAATCTGGCTCTGTCCGGCATTCCCTTCAACGGCCCCGATGCGGGCGGCTTCGCGGGCGACACGACGCCGGAATTAATCCGGGATTGGTATAAATGCGGGTTCCTTTTCCCGGTCCTCCGAAATCACTCGAGCAGGGATTCGCGGCGGCAGGAGCCTTGGGCCTTCGACCAAAAGACACTGGCGGTCCTGCGGCGTTACATCCAGCTCCGCTACCGCTTCCGCCCCTATCTGTATCAGCTCTTTGCGGAGCACGAGCGGAGCGGGGAAGCCATCCTTCGCCCGTTGTTTTATGATTTCCCCGACACGAAGGCGCTCCCGCTGGGGTTGATTGACGATCAATTTCTCGTCGGCCCGAGCGTCATGCAGGCGCCCTTTGTCGCCGAGCGGCAGAGGGTCCGCGAAGTGGTGCTTCCCGGGAATACGGCATGGTTTGACGCGATGCGTGGCCGCTGGATCGAGGGGGGCCAAAAAATATCGGCAACGGCGGATTTCCATGGCACGCCCCTTTACCTTCGCGACCAGACCCTTTTGCCGCTTGCCCGGTTGAGCCCAGGGGAACATGCATTCCAGGCGGAAAGGGCGGACTTCCACCTCTTCCTCTCCAAGGATGGCGTCGCCCAAACGCGCTATCTTTTTGACGATGGGCGGACTTTTGCCTACCTGCAAGGAAAGCGCTCCGAGGTTGAAATCACGGCGGAGCGTTCGGGAAAAACAGTGGACATCCAAATCGCCGTCCTGGAAGACGGTTTCGGCGCGGGAGATTTTACATTCACCACGCAACCCGGCATCACAAAGGTGCGGATCAACGGCGTGGCGGCCACCCGCGAGGCGCGGCAAGGGATTCCCGTTGGCAAAGAAAAAGGCTGGACGTGGAAAGCGGGGGCTGCAGAAAAAAGTAAACTGCTCTAACGATCACCTTGCCGCAACGCGAAAATCCGCAGCCCTGTTCGGCAGAAGCTGCATTTGGTGGGAACGAAAATTGATCTTCACGGTGTAGTTTTCCATAAAATCCATCCCCATGACGCCGTCGATGTGATGTCCGAAGGACCATGATAACTGCGATAGATCCACGGCAAGGATTTGGGGCGGCAGGGGATGCCCGTCATAACTCCCGGCAAAGTTGTCCACGGTGCAGCCCATTTTCTGTTCGCCAACCATGTTGAGCGTGTGCTTGGCGCCAAGGGGGAGGTTCATGCGTTTGGCGGCCTTCGAATCGATGCAGCACCGCATCGTTCCCGTGTCCACCAAAAAAACCAGGGGCCGCTTCGAGAATGGCGTCGTGATTTTTACAAACACCGCATCCTGCCGATTAAAAGAAATGTCATCCATCATCCGTGCGGGGGCATTGTCTGTGCCGGGGACCGGTTCGATGTGCAAGGTATGGCTCGCCATGTTGATCGTGAGAATCTTGTTTCTCAAAAAGTCGGCTCCCAATAGCCCGTCAACCTGGCGGCCGCAAACCCTGCTAATGTTGGTCAGATCCGTTCTGACGGCGGTGCGTCTCAAGGGAAGGCCTCCGCACGTTGCCCGGAATCCTTGAACGGAACCGGCGGGCGCATTATCCAATCCGCCCGTTGTGCCATTTCCAAAGCCGCTTGAATGGCCCGCCGCCATCGATTCGATAACGGTTGGCGAACTGGCGGTATCGAGAATAAAGCACATCGGCGCTTGATTGGCGCCCGTGGGTTGAACCTGAACAAAAGGGACTCGTTTTTGGTACGTGAACGGGATCGATGTTGAGCCTGCAATGGCGGTAGCGCCAAGCAGCAGCGTGAACAGCGAGGCAAGTGAAAGCAAAACAGAATGAGGGACATGGTATGATGTAATATGTCTTAGCATGCCTTTCATGACTATATATCCTGGTGAAAATGCTTCCCCCTGAGTCAGAAACGGCCAATATCCAGGCGAGCCCCTCAATCCTGGTATCGGCAACTGCCAAAACATTGGACGCGTGGCAAGGAATGCAGGGCATTATCAACAACCGATCTGAAAGGCGCTGCGCTGGCAGCGCAACGGCTACATTCCCGAGAAGATTGCGCCGGATGCCAGCCCCGCCCTTTTTCCAAAGGACTCGACGCCGTAAGAACGCCATTGGCCGTTATCGTTCAGAAGCGCGCCCCAATCCAAATGGGCCGCGATCACTTCCGCGATTTCCGGCTCCGAAAGCACCATGCAGGCTGTCGAAAGGGCGTCGGAAACAGCCGCCGTGGGGGTGATAGCCCAGGCGCGGGGGCGGCGGGTGGCCGGTTCTCCGGTGTGCGGGTCAAGGATATGCGCCCCTTTTACGGCAACGCCCGAGCCGCTCAGCGAAGCATGAGCCAACCAGTACCGGCGGGCGGAATCGCCGTTGCCCAGCCCACTGTTCCAGCCCGGCAGCCCCGGCGGCGGATCTCCCGCCAAAATACTGCTGCCGCCCGCGATGAGCAGGTAGGCGGGGCAATCCCACTCCGCCAACTCCTCCGCCATGCGGTCAAGGGCAAAGCCTTTGCCTATCGCGCCGAGGTCCAACTCCACCAGCCCCTCCTCGCAAACGATCGCACGGCATGCGGAGTCCAGAGACCAACGTGGGGGCCTCCATCGCGAGCGCGATTTCCGGGCACGCAAAAACCGGCTCGCTCAGCCGCAGCCGTTCCAAATCCCCGTCCCAGCAGCGCAAAAAGCAGCACGGCCAACACCCCAGTCAACGCCGGATCCAACCGAAGCATCCGCTCATCCAGCCCGCAAAAAAATGGGCTGGCCGGCCCGCAGCGCTCGCAAATCATCGGCTACATCTCAACGTAAAACGCTCTAACGGTTCTTTGCATGCCGCAGACAAACGCTTTTTGCGAGAAAAAGAGGGATTTTTGAGTCGCAAATGACCTGATAAGGTGAGCTGAATCGAGATTCAGCGATCCAAAGAGGGGCATTTTGGGCCCAAAAGACCCTTTTTATCGCTGCAATTGGTTTGTGTGAACAGGCCCTGATAGTAACAGCTTCCTCTCTCCGCTCATTTTCTGCACCACTTTTCATCACGCCCCAATACCGGGTCTTGACTTCAAGAAAGGGCTTGCCGCACGTCCGCTGCCCGATAGACTCTTTCCATGTCTACGTCTCGAAGTCTGGCGTGTGCCTTGCTCGGGGCGTTTTTCTGTGAACTGACTTCCCGATTCTTTCTCTAATTTATGGCAAACACTGTTCTGGTCGGAGCCCAGTGGGGCGACGAAGGCAAAGGCAAAATCATCGACTTTCTGACCGAAAAAGCGGACGTCGTCGTCCGCAGCCAGGGGGGCAATAACGCGGGGCATACCGTCCTCGCGGGAGACAAAAAATTCGTGCTCCATCTGATCCCCTCGGGCATCCTGCGCCCCGGCAAACAGTGCGTCATTGGCAACGGTGTGGTGCTGGACCCGGTGGCCCTGGTGGGGGAGATCGAAGGATTGAGGGGGCAGGGCGTGGCCGTCGGCGCGAACCTGGTCATCAGCGATTGCGCCCACCTCGTCATGCCCTACCACCGGGCGCTGGACGCCGCGAAGGAACTGGCCAAGGGAAAACACAAAATCGGCACCACCGGACGGGGCATCGGCCCCACCTATGGCGACAAAGTGGCCCGCACCGGCCTGCGCCTGGCCGACCTGATGCAGCCGGAGATCTTCGCCGCCAAACTGGCCGCCCGCGTGGACGAGGCCAACGCCCAACTCCAGGCGATGGGAGCCGAGCCGGTTTCCTTCAAGGCGATCCTCGACGCCTCGCTGGCCGCCGGGGAAAAGCTCCGGCCCCACGTGGTCAACTCCGTTCTCTTCCTGCACAAGGCGCTCCTGGCCCAAAAAGAACTCCTCTTTGAAGGAGCGCAGGGCACCTTCCTCGACATCGACCACGGCACCTACCCCTACGTCACCTCCTCCAACACGACGGCGGGCGGCGCTTCCACCGGCTCGGGCGTCCCGCCCCACCGCATCGACTGCGTGCTCGGCGTGATGAAAGCCTACACGACCCGCGTGGGCGAAGGCCCTTTCCCGACGGAGAATAGCGAAATCGCCGATCTGCTCCACGGCATGGGCCGCGAGTTTGGCGCCACCACCGGCCGCGCCCGGCGCTGCGGCTGGTTTGACGCCGTCTCCACCCGCTACGCCGCGATGGTCAACGGGATCGATGAGATCGCCATCACCAACCTCGACGGGCTCGACACGGTGGAAACAATCAAGATCTGCGTCGACTACCAGCTCGACGGCCAGACGCTCGAAGTCCCCCCTTCGGATTACCAGCGCCTCACGGCCTGCAACCCGGTTTACATCGAGATGCCCGGCTGGAAAACGCCGACCGACCAGTGCAAGACCTTCGGCGAACTGCCCAAGGCCGCGCAGGATTACGCCCTCAAGCTCGCCGAACTGACCGGCGGCAAGCTCCTTATTGTGAGCGTCGGCGCCCACCGCGACCAAACGATCGTTCTCTAATTTGCCCATGCGAGGTTCCACCTCAACCCTTCCCGCCCCCCTGCCGCCCGGCTCCGCGCCCCGGCACATCGCCATCATCATGGACGGCAACGGCCGCTGGGCCCGGGGCAAGGGGCTGGAACGGCTCAACGGGCACGAACGGGGCGCGGAAGCCGTGCGCGACTGCGTGAAAGGCTGCCGGGAACTGGGCGTGGAATATCTGACGCTCTACGCCTTCTCCACGGAAAACTGGAAGCGGCCCAAGGCGGAAGTCGCCGGGCTCATGAAGCTCCTCGAGCGCTTCCTGGCCAAGGAAGTGGGGGAATTGAACGCCCAGGGCGTGCGGCTCGAAGCCATCGGACGGCTGGAGGAGCTCCCCGCGTCCACCCGCAAGGCGCTGGAGCGCGCCATGACCACCACCGCCGCCAACGACAAGCTCACGCTCGTCCTCGCGCTCAGCTACTCCAGCCGGGTGGAAATCGTGGAAGCCATCCAGGCGCTCGCGCGCGAAGTCCAGGCTGGCCGCCTGGATCCCGCCACCATCGACGCCGACTGCGTCAGCCGCCATCTCTACACGCGCGCCTATCCCGACCCCGACCTGCTCATCCGCACCTCGGGCGAAATGCGCCTTTCCAATTTTCTGCTCTGGCAACTGAGCTACACGGAGTTCTATATTACGCAAACCCTGTGGCCGGACTTCCGCAAAGACGACCTCCTTGAGGCCGTCCGGGCTTATGGGAAACGCAACCGCCGCTTCGGGGGAATATAACTTCATCCATGGCCGAAAAGTCCCAGACCATTCTCGTTGTCGATCCAGATACGGACTTCCTGGATTGGGCCCGCAAGCAGTTGGAAATGCCCCAAATCCGCGTTCTGACCGCGACAGCCTCCGACGAGGCCTACCTGCTTTACTGCCAAGACCCGCCCGACCTGCTCATCACGGAAACGCATCTGCAGCCCTTCAGCGGGCTCGAACTGCTCGTGAAAGCCCGCCAGCGCGACCCCAACGCCATGGTCATCCTGACCAGCGCGTTCGGCACCACGCAAACCGTCATCGAATCGATGAAGCTCGGCGCGTTCGACTTCATCCGCAAAGAAGGGCTCCCGTTCAACCTGAAGCACGTCGTCAACGCCGCCCTGACCGAGCAGGAGCAGATGCGCTCCGCCGTCACCTTCAAGCCGCAGCTCACCGTGGAGCAGCACCAGGACAGCATCGTGGGCCAATCGCCCGCCATGCAGCAGGTCTTTAAAATGGTGGGGCGCGTCTCCCATTCCGACGCCCCCGTGATGATCACCGGCGAGAGCGGCAGCGGCAAGGAACTCGTCGCCCGCGCCATCCACCACTACAGCCAGCGTAGCGCCAGGGACTTCATCGCCATCAACTGCGCCGCCATCCCGGAGCAACTCCTCGAAAGCGAACTCTTCGGCCACGAAAAAGGGGCGTTCACCGGCGCGGTCGCGCAGCGGGCGGGCCGGTTTGAGCAATGCAACGGCGGCACCCTCTTTCTGGACGAGATCGGCGACATGCCCATCGCCATCCAGAGCAAAATCCTGCGCGTCCTGCAGGAAGGGGAGTTCTCCCGCGTCGGCGGCAACGAGACCCTCCACACCGATGTCCGCATCGTGGCGGCCACCAACAAAAACCTGGAAGGGGAAGTCAGCCGCAAAGCCTTCCGCGAGGATTTGTTTTACCGGCTCAACGTCGTCCGCATCCAACTGCCGCCGCTGCGCCAGCGGGCGGAAGACATCCGGCTCCTGGCCGAATATTTCCTCCAGAAAGTGGCGGCCAAAAAGCACCTCCCGCGCATGCGCCTGAGCGAGGAAGCCGTGCGCGTCATGGAAGCCTATCCGTGGCCCGGCAACGTCCGCGAACTGGAGAACACCATCCAGCGGGCCACCGTCCTGGCCACCTCCGACGTCATCCTGCCCAAAGACCTCCCGCTGGGCAACGAAACCCGCGCGCTGGACGCCGACGCCGCCGCCGGAACCGGCTCCCCGCTGGACCTGACCAAGGAAAGCGCCATCGAATTTCTGCTCCAGACCGCCCAGGCGAACCCGGAAATCCAGCTCCTGCCGTGGCTGGAACGGGAGTTCACCCTCCACGCCATGAAAGTCACCCGGGGCAACCAGGTCCGCGCGGCCAAGCTGCTCGGCATCACCCGCGCCACCCTGCGCAAACGGATCGAGATCTTCGGGATCACCAAGGAACTGAGCATCTCGTAGGAAGCGGAGCGGCAAATGGCTCTATAGCATCGGCAGAAGAAACGTCCGAGGAATTCTGGCAAATGGAGTCAGCAACCTCCAGCTTCGGAGGTTGCTGACTTTATTTGCTTCTTTTACGGTTTTATTCCTTTTTAGATCAATCCACGAAAATCCCGCTGAGGACGGCTTCCTTGCCGGCGGGTGTCTGCGGCTCGATTTCCACCAGCACGCTGCCCTGCATTTTCCATGTGAGGTATTTGCCGTCCTGAAAGCCCTCCACCGACCGCTGATCCAGCAACCGGCCATCGTGCGCGCTGCGAAGCCGCACGGCGAACTGGCGCTTTTCCTTATCATCTAGAAGAAAATATAAACTCACTTGCCTCGGGGTCTCGCCCAGGTTCAACGGCAGGCAGAGATTGCCACGCTGATAGCTGCGCCAATACCCGATGATCCTTTTCCCATCCTCCAGCGCCAGCGCCCGGGGCTCCGTGCTTTCTTTCACCGCCACCCATTGCGAAACGTTTTGTTCCCCGAGGTCAATCTGGCTTTCAACGGGGAAATTCGGCTTTTTCCCAGCCAGCAGG
>SESF01030341.1_pt1 | contig 46414 bp, 40 predicted proteins | sample 3171521 | NCBI WGS metagenome assembly SESF01 (sample SAMN10866945, study PRJNA518727) | freshwater metagenome | biome: subpolar coniferous forest; feature: holomictic lake; material: water; isolation source: holomictic Lake 227, 6 m and 8 m depth | place: Canada: near Kenora, Ontario | collected...
TGTGGCCAGGACGATTATTCGCCCGGTGGGTCCGGATTATGATCGCCGGCCTGCTCGGCATCCACGTTGCCGTAGTGGCTCCTTCCGCCCTTGCGGCAAACACCGATTTGGTCCTGATTCTCGATCAGGAGGGCGGCGGGCGGCCGGCGCACTACGCCTTTCTATCTGGGCTGCGGCAAGCCTTGGCAAGAAATCCGGGCGGCAAGTATGAACTGAGTACGGAACATCTGGATACCGACCTCTACGACAAGCCGGGTTACCGAAAGACCTTCACAACCCAGTTGAACACGAAGTATCGCGGGCGCAAGCTTGCGGCCATCATAGCCCTGGACCCCAATTCGCTCGACTACATGCTTGAAGTCCGGCCCGCATTGTGGCCGCAAGTGCCGATTATCTTCACCGGCCTCGACGAAGAGGCCGCCAGGCGTTTGGCCGGGCAGACGAATCTTACCGGGGTAACGATCGACATTGACCCCGGGAGCACGCTGGAGGCGGCCATTCGCCTGTGCCCGGACGCGCGGCGGATCGCATTGGTCTCCAGTGACCAGGGTTCTCTGTTCGTTTACAAGGAACTGCAGGCCCAGGCAGAGCGTTTCGCGTCCACTGGGTTCGAATGCATCCCATTGAGAGGCCTGACCTTGGCGGAAACCAAGCATCGTGTGGCCATGCTGCCGGTGCAAACGATCGTTCTGTACCATTCGGTTCGGATGGAGGAGGGATACCAGGTGCTCACGCAAAGGGACGCCCTGGCAGAACTTAGCTCGGTTTCACGGTCGCCCATTTTCAGTTGCGAAGACATCTTCATCGGCTTCGGCACCGTGGGCGGTGCCTGCGTCGTTTACTCCGGTTTAGGGGCGGAAGTGGCCCAGCGCGCGGGGTTGGCGATCCGGGCGGGAAGCGCGCAATCCGTTCCGGTGATTAAAAGCGCTCAACACCGGCTGATCTTTGATTGGCGAGAAATGCAGCGGTGGGGGCTCGACGACAGTCGTGTGCCGCCCGCGAGCGAGGTGCGTTTCCGTCCGCAGACTTTGTGGGAAGAGCATCGAGATGCAGTGCTGATTGCGCTGGCCGCGCTGGTGCTCCAAACCGGGCTCGTTATTGCCCTGCTGGTGCAACGATTTCGCGCGCTGCAAACCCGGCGCGCTTTGCGAGAGAACCGCGAGCAACTCGCCCACGCGGGCCGGATTTCGGCTGTGGGTCAACTGGCCTCGGCTTTGACCCATGAGCTGAACCAGCCGTTGGGGGCGATCCGGCGGAATGTGGAAGCCGCGGAGCTGTTCCTGCAGCGCGATCCGCCAGACTACGCGGAGGTGCGTGCCATCATGGCGGATATCTTCAAAGACAATCTGCGCGCCGGCGAGGTCATTGACCGAATGCGGGGCTTGATCAAACGGCGCAGCCCGGAATCGAATCCGTTGGCGATGGACGAGATAGCAAAGGAAGCGCTTAGGTTCGTTCGTGCCGCCGCCGTCGTTCACAAAGTAGGCTGTGAGCTCGAAATACCTTCGGATCTGCCGATGGTACAGGGAGACCGTGTCCATGTGCAGCAGGTATTGCTCAACCTGATGCTCAACGCCATGGACGCGATGAAAGACACACCGCCGCATGACCGCCGACTGCTGGTGAGCGCTCGGCTGGCGGAGCGGGGAGCAGTCGAGGTGGCCGTGAGTGATTCGGGGCCGGGTATCCCCGGCGACAAACTGCCGCGCCTCTTCGAACCCTTTTTTACGACGAAGCCGAGCGGGCTGGGGCTGGGGCTGGCGACTTCCCGGACCATCGTCGAGGCGCTTGGGGGGCGGATTTGGGCGGAAAATCGTCCTTGCGGCGGTGCCTGCTTCCGGTTCACCCTGCCGATATTCCGGCGTAGCGCCACTCGATGACTGCCGCCAAGCCTATTGTACATGTCGTTGACGACGACCCCTCTTTCCTGGTCGCCGTGACACGGCTGCTGCGCGCCTCCGGGTATTTGGTGCGGACGTTCAGCTCGGCCGAGGAGTTTCTCAAAGAATCAACGGGAGCGAGCCCGGGATGCGTCCTGCTCGACTTGCAAATGCCCGGTCTCAACGGGTTGGAGCTGCAGGAAGCCATCGCGAAATGGGAGCATCCGTTGCCGATCGTCTTCCTGACGGGTTATGGCGAGGTGCCCACCGCGGTGCAAGCCATACGCCACGGGGCCGAGGACTTTCTGGTCAAGCGCTGTTCGAAAGAGGAGTTGTTCAATGCCATCGATCGGGCGCTGGACCGCGATGCCCGGGAGCGGACGCAGCGGGCGCGCAGGCACGAAATCCGCCGGCTCTTCAATACCCTCACGCCGCGGGAGCGTGAGGTGTTAGGCCATGTGGTCCGCGGAGAGTTGAACAAACAGATCGCAGCCGATCTCACCCTCAACGAGCGCACCGTGAAGCTGCACCGCACCGCGATCACCACCAAGTTGCGGGTCAAATCCGTGGCCGAAGTGATGCAATTATTGCATGAGGCCGGCCTGATCAAGGACGGCCAACTCCTCCGCTAACCTTTGCTCGGGAGGACCTGCTTGGGCTATGCTAAAGGGCAATCGTTGGTTCCTCCGGATTAATCGGCGCTCAGTTGCCGCCCCGTCGTGCTTCCCTAAAGGGCTGTAGCGGATTTGCCTCGTCGTGTGCTACAAGCCTCGGCAGATGTACTGCACTAACTACTTGGGGTAATGACTTCCGCGGGACCTATAATCTACCTCGTGGACGACGATCCTTCCTGCCTTTCCGTTATGTTGCGGTTCCTGCGCGCTGCTGGTTATGCTGCGGAAGCTTTCAGCTCGCCAACCGAGTTTCTTAAAATACTGCCTTCGGTCGGCCCTGGCTGCCTGATTCTCGATTTGCAGATGCCGGGCTTGACTGGTTTCGACGTTCAGGATGCCGTGGCGAAACAGGCGAACCCGCTGCCCATCATCTTTCTTTCGGGCCAGGGTGAGGTTCAGGACGCCGTGCGGGCGATGCGGCATGGCGCTGAGGATTTTCTGGGCAAGCATGAATCGAACGCGGAGTTGTTGAAGGCCATCGAACGGGCCCTGGCGCGGAACGCCCGAGAGCGGACCCGACGGCAGAGCTGACGTGAAGTCCGCCCCCGGTTCGCCTTGCCCAGGCAGCCGGAGCGCGAGGATTTGGCCCATAATGTCCGCGTGCAATTGAGCCAACTTAAAGACGCGCGTCTGTTCAAGGACGCCCCGACCTTTTCCTAACCGGCTCGGCAGACCTTTGAAGGACCCTTCCCTAAAGGGCAGTAGTCGGCTCCTCCAGTTTCATGCGATGCTGGCCCCTTACAATTACAATTAGCTACACCATAAATAATGAAAAGCATGAAAAGACTCGCATACAACCTTGTCCTGGCCTCCGGCCTGCTCCTGGCAGGTTCAGCGCAATCCAAGATCATCACCGTTAACAACGAAGACAATACCAACTTCAACCCCGGGGTAACGAACCTGGTGACGGCCATTGCCAACCTCGCGGACGGCGACACCATTCAATTCAATATCCCTGGCGCAGGGGTCCATTACCTGCTGACTCCCGTCAACGGCTATCCGCTGATCACAAATCAAAACCTCACTATTGATGGCTACAGTCAGCCCGGGGCGGTCCCCAATTCCAATCCGATTCATGCCGCCAACAACGCCCAGCTCAAGATCGTTCTGAGTTCAACCAACGGGAATGGACTGGCGGTCGTGGCCAAGGCTCAAGCCGCTGCGGGATACGCCAGCTTTGCCCACCCTGGATTTAATGCAAACGACTACGCCATCCTCGCCGTCTTCCGTGGCACCAATAACTGGTTCAAGGGTCTCGCGTTCCAGGGCATGGCCACGGCGACCGTCGGAGGCACCCCTGGTCCCTTATACGGAATCGCCTTCATGGCCGATCAGCCTGATCTACAGCCTTGGCCTTTTGCCAACGCGGGACACTGGCACGTGAGTGGCTGCTGGTCTGGTCTGGACCCGGTGACGGGGCAGCCGGTTTACCTGCCCAACGGCCAGCTCGCGGTGCCGGAGTATGCCATCGGCATGCAACGCAACCGTGCCGTTAACACTGCTCTCGTTAATTACGCACAGGATGGCACCATCGGTGTGGCCGTCGCCTCGGCCGATCCGCGCGCCGAATTCAATGTTTTCCTCGGGGTCACGGCTGCTAATCTCACCGGCCTTAACTACCGGCTTTGCGGTAATTTCTTTAACGTCTTGCCCGATGGCATGCACAACTTCGACGTCGCTTACCTACCTAATGCCCCGACTCTAATGAGCTCAGATAGCGGCGTGATCATTCTCGCTCGGCAAGGTGACAATATCCAGGTTGGCACCGATGGCGATGGTGTTAACGATGACCAGGAGGGCAATGTTTTTGGTGGTGTGAGTGCGAATCCTTCCCATAATCCCGCCGGTGTGCAGAACTATCATTACTTCGACGCCTTCTACGGCCCTGGCACCGGCACAAACATTGTCTTTGCCGGCAATTACTTCGGCGTCGCGGTGGATGGCGTGACTCGCTTCACCAACGCTTGCACGATGTTTACCAGTTTCGCCAACACTGGCACCGTCCGTTTCGGCTCGGACTTCGACGGTGTCAGCGATGCCTTGGAAGCCAACCTGCTTTTCAATAACTATCCATTCGAGACGCAATTCCCGCACCTGCTGGCACCACCCCGGAGACCGTTTTCGATGGCACAGGTACGGAGAATTTCGGCGGCATGAACGCGGGCGTGCGGATGTCCTTCCGTGGCAACGTTACGGTGGGCAACGACCTGCTTCCCTATAAGTACGCCAACGGTGCTTTCTCGCTCCTGACGCCCTTCACCAATTACTCGGCGCCTTTCATGTCCACGGCCGCGGGCATCATCCCCAGCCTGTCCGTCAGCAGCACGACCGGCGATATCATCGGCACGTGTGCCTCCACTAACGGTGGCGCGTACTCCGACATCTTCGTTGACGTTTACGTACTCGACCCGGAAAGCTGGGTCAACGGCGCGCTCTTCTTTGAGCAGGATTTGGGTCTGGACTTCATTTCTACGAACGGCTTCCCGCAGGGCAAGACCTACCTCGGCACGTTCGTGGATAACGGGCCGCTGGATCGTGACCCAGTCGTCGGCAGCTTTAATTTCAAGGCCGCGGCACTCGGGTTGGCGCCCGGCACGCAGATCACAGTTACGGCTAATTACTCCGTCGATCCCATCGGCACCCACAATGGTCGGGTGCATACCTCGAACTTCTCCGATCCCGTAATCCTGCAACAGCCCATCAAGATCACTTCGGTCACGCGCAACGGGTCAAATGTCACCATTACCTGGACCGGCGGCACAGCTCCGTTCTCGCTCCAGAAGCGGAGCACAATCAAGGGGACTTGGGGTAACGTGCAAACGGGCATAGCCACTTCCAGCACAACCTACTCGGATTCGGGCGACCAGGCTTTCTACCAGGTGCTGGGGAATTAGAACTAGAACTGCATAGCTGGTTTATCGAAGGCCCGCCGGCAACGGCGGGCCTTTTTCCCATCGACGGTCCCACCGTGGCTCTATCGGCCCAGAATGCAGCAAGCTGGCCCGTGAATCCAGTGACGAAGGCGGTGACTGAAGATTAGACCAACGAAGTGGGACAAGGCGGTTTGCCCTGATCGCCAGTCTCCCTCGCAAAGATGATTACTATGCCTGTAAGCAAACTAAACGTAACTGCTCAGGTAGTGGGGCGGGCGTCTCGCCCTCGGTCCCCACGCGCGCGAGACGCCCGCTACGGCAGGCGAGACGCCCGCTACGGCAGGCGAGACGCCTGCCCCACTACCTGAGCAGTTATCCTTACCTGATGAACTGGAAGATGTACTGGTGTCCGGCTCACAAGACCAACACGGCTGCCTGGGTAGCGAGCTTCATTAAGTTTAACAGCTACGTAATGAACGGGGCGGTGATCAACGGATCCAGAGCTTTTGACTGGAGCGCTGGCGTGGAGGGGCGTACCTACAAGTCCACCGACATGAAGCCCATGGACATGTTGTTCTGGGAGCCCGACGAAACTGTGAGTAATAACTTCAATGACGCCAGCAGTTCGCCGGGTGAAGGGCTCTCCAAGCGGCACGGCGACGGAGCCGTCATGGGTATCATAGACGGACATGTGGAGTTCATAAGATGGAAGAAATACTACGATCTGCTGGCCGATCCCAACAAGAACAGCCTGTGGTGCTTCCCGGGCTCGGCCAATGGGCGATGAACTGGCCGGCTGCTTTGTTGCCGGGTCTGGCGACGGAGGGGGTGGCTTGGAGTGGTTGCGGTGACGAAAGTGGTTGACCCGTCTTGGCGGAGACAGAAGAATACCGGTCTGAACTAAATTGGCGCCATGAAGAAACAGATGGCAATATCGACCACGGCCTGCCTGCTGGCCATTAGTTTCACCACCTACCACCAAACCAGCGTTTCCATGACCGGGGCGCGGCGGTCATACCGTTTACCTTGATTGTGCCGTCCCGGCTGAGGACCCTTTGATGGACCATTCCTCTACGAGCAATGACACCGATCAAGCGCGAGCCGGCTTCACCCTGACCGAATTGCTACTGGTCATTGTTGTGGTCGCTGTGTTGGCAACCCTGCTGCTGCCGGCACGATCGGCCGCCAGAATCAAGGCGCAATCGATCGCCTGTCTCAACAACAATCGCCAGCTCGGCTTGGGGTGGGTAATGTACCCGCATGACCAGAATGGGAAGCTCGCCGGCGCGTTCGACTGGGTGCTGGGCAAGCTGAACTACAGGGCGAACAACCCGGACAACACAAACATCAACTTTCTGCTCGACGCCAAACTAGGGCCATACGTGAAGGAACCAGCCGTTTACAAATGCCCGGCGGACCAGAGCACGGCCGTGGAAGGGTCTCAAGTCTTCCCGCGGACCAGGGCCACGTCGATGAACCAGATGATCCGACCAGCGGCCGCGCAGAGAGGCTGGACGCCGTCGCCGCCCTGGAGGACCTATATGAGTCTCTCCGACATCGTTTATCCTTCCCCGGCGAATCTGTGGGTGTTGATCGACGAGAATCCCGACAGTGTGAACGATGGGGCGTTTGCCGTGGTTATGGATCGGCAGAAGTGGGGAGCCTGCTGGCAGGATGGTCCCACCACGTTGCACGGAGGTAGCGCTTCGTTCAGCTTTGCCGACGGCCATGCGGACATCAGGAAGTGGAAGGACCCCCAGACCTTGACGATGAAAGTCACGTATCGGGAAGAATTTCCGTATAGCCTCCTTCAGCCCCACAACTTGGACGTGCAGTGGCTCCAGGACCGGACCACGGCCTGGCAATGAACTTAACGGCTGCTCTACCTCAGCCGCTCATGCCCTTCGGATTTCGGACTTCGGATTTGGCAGTCGCAGCCCACCGCAAACGCGAAGGAACCACTATTCCCTGTCCACTCAGCACGCGACTTGCTAGCTTGCCGGGGAATGGACCCAAGACAACTGGTCAGCGGATTGATCCTCTACCTGGGCCTGCTGGTGTTGCTGACCTTCCACGAATTCGGCCATGCCTGGATGGCCTGGAAGTTGGGCGATGATACGGCTCACTCCCAGGGCCGCGTCTCGCTCAACCCGCTGGTTCACATTGACCCGATCGGAACGGTGGTTGTGCCGTTGCTGATGGTTTTCCTGGCGCCGGGGGGCTTCTTCGCCGGTTGGGCTAAGCCGGTGCCGGTCAACTCGGACAACTTCCGCAACCCACGCTCCGACGACATCATGGTGACGCTGGCCGGGCCGGGGATGAACCTGCTGCTCGCCATCGCGATCATGGGTTTGGCTCGCGTGGGGTACATGGTTCATTCCTCTGGCATGGTGGAGGTCTGCCTGAACACCTCACGATTGAGCCTGCTGCTGTGCTTCTTCAACCTGCTGCCGATTCCCCCGCTGGATGGCTCGCAGGTAGTGCGCGCCATGATTGAGATGAGTTACGAAACCTACCACCAGATCGCCCGCTACGGGCTGTTCATTCTGATCCTGGTGCTCCAGGTCCCGCTGGTGCAGCAAATCCTCGATACCTGCACCACGACCTCCTGGTTGGCTGTTGCGGGCTGGTTCGGCATTCCTCTGGCCTGACCACGCTTTCGCCCTCAAAGTCCTTTCCCCCGCGCCGGGCTTTTGGTATCCCCTGCATGATCTCTGAACCAAACCAGCTATGAGAACACTCTTACTCGGTATCGATAGTGGCACGCAATCAACCAAGGTCCTCGTTGTGGACGCCCGCGATGGGAAAGTCCTCGCCTCGGCAGCGCAGGAGTATGACCTGATTCCTGACCTGCCCCCCGGCGCCAAAGAGCAGCATCCTCACACGTGGCGCGACGCCACCGCCAGCGCCATCCGCCGCGCGCTGCGCCAGGCCAGAGCCGTTGCCGCCGAGGTCAAAGCCATCGGCGTGAGCGGACAGCAGCACGGCTTTGTGCCGCTCGACAAGGACGGCGAGGTCATCCGCGCGGCCAAGCTCTGGTGTGACACCTCCACCGCCGCCGAATGCGAAGAGATTACCGAGGAGGTGGGCGGGTTGAAGCAGACTATCCGCGCGCTCGGCAACGCGGTCCTGCCCGGGTTCACCGCGTCCAAGATTCTCTGGCTCAAGAAGCATGAGCCCAAGAACTACCAACGCCTGGCAACTGTGCTCCTGCCGCACGACTACCTGAATTTCTGGCTCACGGGCCAGAAGACCATGGAGTACGGTGACGCCAGCGGCACCGCGCTGCTCGACGTGCGCAAACGCAAATGGTCGGAGGCGGTGCTGGCGGCGATTGACCCCGATCTCGCCGGCAAACTGCCGCCCCTGACGGGCAGCGACCGGCCCGCCGGCACCTTGCAACCTTCCACGGCCAAACAGCTCGACTTGAACCCGGGTGTGCTGGTCAGCGCCGGCGGCGGGGACAACATGATGGGCGCCATCGGCACCGGCAATACCCGCGCGGGCGTCATCACCGCCAGCTTCGGCACCAGCGGCACCATCTACGCCTGCGCGGAGAAGCCGGTCGTTGATCCGCGCGGCGAAATTGCGGCCTTCTGCGATTCCACCAACCGCTGGCTGCCGTTGCTCTGCACCATGAATGTCACCGTCGCCACTGAGATGGTGCGTGAGGATTTCGGTTGGTCGCACGAACGATTCGCCACCGAGGCCGCCAAAGTCCCGGCAGGCTCGCGGGGCCTGCTGCTGCTGCCGTATTTCGAGGGTGAGCGCACGCCGAACGTGCCGGACGGCACGGGTGTCTGGTTTGGCGTAAACCAGAAGACCTTCGAGGCCGGCCACTTCGCCCGCGCCGCGATGGAGGGCGTAACGCTGGGCATGAACTATGGCTTGCGCCGGCTCGCGGAACTGGGCGTCAAACCCACCCAAATCCGCGCCACGGGTGGCGGGGCCAAGTCGAAGGTCTGGCGCCAGATCATGGCGGATGTATTCGACGCGGAGGTCGTCACTTTGAAGGTGAGCGAAGGCGCGGCCTATGGCGCGGCCTTGCAGGCGCTCTGGTGCTGGCGCCTGCAACAGGGAGAGAAGGTCTCAATCGGCGACGTGACCGACCAGTTCGTGGCGCTCAACGCCGGCGAAACGGCCGAACCCGATTCCAGGAATGCCGCGGTGTATCGTGATCTGCAGGGCATCCAGGACGAAATGTCCCTCTCCCTGCGCGACACGTTCAAACAGCACCGGCAGTTCCTGCTCCGCTAATGCTTTCCTGGTCGGTATTAGCCGGAGCTATACCCTTCGGACGAATTTTGCCATGTCGCGCTTCAAAAAGATACTGGTCGGCCTGCTGCTTCTGATCCTGGTGCTGGCGGTTGCCTTCGTCGCGGTTGTCGGACCGTGGCCAGTTTACAAGGACAGCGAATACAAGGCGCGGTATTATCCGCAGGCCGCGGCTGCCATTGACATGGCAGTGGCGAAGACGCATTTGTCCCCGGAACCCAAGGCGCTCCAGGCCGGCTGGGCATCAGCAGACATGACACCCAAGGTGGGGACGCCGATGGCGGGCTACGGCGGGCGGCCTAACGAAAAACGCTCCACCGGCGTGCACGATCCCCTGTACGTGAAAGCGGTGGTCCTGTTTGACGGAGATGACTACCTGGCACTGGTCGGCGCCGACATGCTGCAGACACTCCCGAACCTCACATCGGCGGTGGAGAAACGGCTGGCCGCAAAGTCGCCGCTCACTGCCAACCAGGTGCTGTATCAGACCAGCCACAGCCATTGCGGTCCCGGCGGACTGGCCCCGGGCATTGCGGCCAATATCTCCTATGGCAAATATGACCCGGCGGTGGTCGAGTTTCTGGCAGAGCGGTTTTCACAAGCGATCCTCGAGGCCTATAACAGCATGGGGCCGGCGCGTATCGCACACGGTGCGGCAGACGTTCCCGAGTATATTCGTAATCGAAGCCGCCAGGGGCCGGTGGATTCCACCTTGAACTGGCTGATCCTCGACAAGGGCGGCGGGAAGCGCTGCTATGTCATGCGCTATTCCGCGCATCCCACGGTCTTTGGCCAGCGCATGCTGGAGTTTACCAGTGAATATCCGGGACAGTTTCAGCGGGCGGTGGAGAATGAAACTGGGGCGATGGCGGTCTATCTCGGTGGTGCGGTGGGCTCGATGGGGCCCAAGACTCCGGAGGGTCCCGGTTCAGCGGAGCGGGCCGAGGCAATGGGGAAAGGATTAGCCAGGAAACTGCTTTCCTCGATGGGCCAGCCCGTATTCAAGGATCACGTGGACATTGTCTCCGAGGTGTCGAACTTTGACATGCCGCCGTTCCAGATGCGGCCCGCGAGCCCGAATTACCGCGTCTCCCCCGTCTTCGCCAAGCTGTTCGGCGTGCCGCCGGTGGGCCGCATGCAGGTGGCCCGCGTGGGCGACGTCCTGTTCGTCGGCATGCCCTACGACTTCAGCGGCGAGACCAGCGTCAAGTGGCAGGCGTGGGCCAAGCGCAAGGGGCTGGAGCTCTGGGTGACCAGCCATTCGGGTGCCTACCTCGGATACCTCTCCCCCGACGAATACTACAACGTCCGCGATGAACATGGCGGAATGAATTATGAGACGGGGCTGATGGGCTGGTTCGGCCCGAATACCGAGGCCTATATGACCGACCTGTTCCAGCACGCCGCAGAGAAGCTTACGCCCACCGCAAACTGACCTAAGCAGGGTCACCCATTTCCCGCTGGTCCTGTGCGCAGCCGCTCAAGCCCTGCAGGGTCTTGAGCTTGCGGTTGAGCGTAGCCGCCAGTCGCAGACTTACGCGGATGGGTTCGGCCGTGTTGCGCAAATGGATCTGCATCTGCCGGTTGGGCAGTTTCTCGATACGTTCCATGCACGCGAGGTTCACAATCGCGCGGCGGTGAACCCGAATGAACTGCTCGTCCGGCAGTTCCTTTACCCATTGCCGCAGAGACTTTCGCAGTAAGGCCCCCTTCTTGTTCCCTTGCCAGTAAACCCAGGAGTATTCGCCGCAAGCGACAATTCGCTCGATCTCACTCAGCTTGACCAACCGCTTCTCCATCAGGGTCTTGACCAGGAAGGAACCGCCCGGCGGGGAGCTCGCCGCCGCCCCCGCGGGTTGCGTCGCCAGCCGCTGGCGCACCCGCGCCAGCGCTTTTTGCAGCCGCTCCGGGCTGACGGGCTTCAGCAAATAATCCACCGCCTCGCAGTCAAACGCTTGCAAGGCGTACTCCTCCGCGCTGGTGACAAATATTACCGAGGCATCCGCTTTGAGGTCCGGCAGCAGATCGAAACCGGACGCATCCGGCAGGCTCACATCCAGAAACACGACCTCCGGCTCATGTTGCTTTACCAGCGCACGCGCCTGGGCAACTGTCCCCGCTTCTCCCACAATGAGAACGTCGTTGGCAGTTGCGAGCAGGTCGCGCATCAGACTCCGCACCAGCGGGTCGTCGTCAACCAGGATGCCTCTTAACTTGCCCGTCTCCTCTGGCAGGGCCCCGGTGCTCATGGTTGCCATTGCCGCCGGGGCTTCCGGCGATGGCTCGGCCATTCCCTTGGATCCATCCGCGGGACCCAGCGCCCCTAGTTGGGCTGCTTGCTTCGAGAGGGATGACCTGGGTAGCTCCAGGAAGAAGGTTGTCCCCTGGCTCTCGCTGCTCAGGAATCGGACGCTCCCTCCATGTTGCTCAATACAGCTTTTGACAATCGAAAGCCCTAGGCCGTGGCCGGGCCGATCGCCGGTATTCGAGGCCCGGAAGAACGGTTGGAAAACACTGGTCTGCTCGGCGGCCGGTATCCCGATGCCCTGGTCGCCGACCTCAATCAGGCAGCTCTTGGCGTTGGCACTCAGGCGGACCAGCACCGGCCCATCCGAGTACTTCAGCGCATTGGACAACAGGTTGTCCAGCGCCTGCCGCAGCCGGAGCGCGTCCGCCGTCACGGGGAATCGATCCGGCACGCACTCCAGGCTTACCCGATGGCTTTCCTCATGGTCCGCCAGGATTTGTTCGCAAAAAACCCGCAGGTCGAGCGGACCAGGATCAAACGCCAGTCGCTGCGTCCGCGACCGGGCCAGGAACAGCATCTCCGAAACAATCGCTTGCATGCGGAGAACTGCCTGCTGCATCCGGTCAAGAATCTGCCCGGAATTCTGCCCGGCCTCTGGCGTCTTGCCGACGCCGCCCCGCAGCATGTCGGTGTAACCGAGAACCACGAAGAGCGGGTCGCGCAGGTCATGCACGATTCCCTGGAAGAGCCGCATCGCGCGTTCCATTTGCTGTTCCTGCCTTTGCCGCTGGGTCTGGCGGCGGTCCAGCCTCACCTTGATGGCGCTGAGCAGATCCGCCAGCGCCACCGGTTTGGTCAGATAGTCATCCGCCCCGAGGTTCATGCTCTGGCGTACCTGCCGTGGCTGGGTTTGGCCCGTGAGAAAGATGAGCGGGATGTCGGCAAGCTTCGGGTCGCGCCGCAGCGCCGCCAGCACCTCGTGGCCAGTCATGCCGGGCATGTTCAGATCGCACACGATCAGGTCCGGCAGCGTCTCTGCCGCCAGGCTCACGCCCGCCTTGCCATCCGAAGCCGACACAACCTCAAAGCCACTCTGGGCCAGGCACTTGGTGATCACCTGACGAAAACTATCCTCGTCATCCATGACAAGGATCTTGCTCGCCGCGCTGTCGGAGTCCTTTTGCACAACTCACTCAGTATCGCCCCAAGCGCGCCCGCTGCCAAGTATTAGCTGTCAGCCGGCACCGAGGCCGGTCGCCGGCTTCAAACTGCCGGGTCAGCGCCGCGGTTCCCCGTTCTTTCGTAGCCGCCACCCCATCCCGTCATTTCGTTAGCCGATAATACTGCCGATCCGCGCTCGACGTGCTCGTGCAGGTATAGTTGGTGCCCGAGATGGAAGGGCTGGACGTCAGGTCGGTCCATCCCTCGACCGGACTGAGGCTCCATTGCAGCTTGAACCCGGCGTAGTTGGTCGGCCACTGCAAGACCGAATCGGTCCCGGACCGGAGCAGGCTTAACTCCGGCTGGCTCTGGTCCGGCCGGCCCGCGGGCACGACGAACGATATTTCGATCGAGTATCCGCCCTCTAGTCCCGCGTCATCAGTCGCCGTCGCTGCAAGGAAATAGGTGGTCCCGGGCGTCAGCCCGGTAATCGTTGCTTGCGTCAGCGGGCCAGCCGCCACCGACTGCGTGTAGCGGCCAGCGGTCGTGCCGTAGTATATCTTGTAATTTGCAACGTTGGTGCTCGTGCTGGCGTGCCAGATCAAGGTCAAGGCCGGGGCTGGCAGCAAGTCGGCAGCAAGACTGGTCGCCGCCGGGCTGATGTAGAGTAACAGACCAACCGCTGCGAGCGTTAGACCGTTGGCCAGGGGCCGGAACCGATTGTCGCGATTTTGGCATCGAGTCGCGCTATGCATGACTCACCCACTAGCAACGCAACCGCCACATTCCTTGCTGGACAGCGGCTTTGATTCCAGCGCGCATGTTTTCGCTGTGAACTCAACCACGCTCCCCGCCACGCAGCCACCACCCTCCCCGCTGAACACCACCCTTGCAACCAACGCGTACATTTCGTCTGTGAACTCAACCCCTCATCGCGCTTCGGCTGCTTTAGCCCCCTCCCAGATACCTGTGAATTCCAGAAATTGATAAATCCTGTCCCGATCGTCCACACCGCGGCCTCCTCCGCCGCCGAGGCGGCACCCCGATAGGGATTGACGCCGCGCCGATTGTTGAAAAAGAGCACTCCGAGGCCACCTTCACACGGCCTATGCCCGGATTGCCTCCAGACCCTCTACCCGAACCAGCAGTAAGATCCAAGTTCCGGCACTCTACCCTCGGCCGCCTGAGAGGATTGTCCGCCGCAGCAACTCCAGCGCTTGCTGGGTTGTGATCTGCTTGAAGGTCTCGCGATCATAGGGATTAAACTGGCGAGCCACAACCGTGCCGGAAGGGCCGGCTAAGCCTATGAACACGGTCCCGACAGGCTTGTCGGGCGTAGCGCCGCTGGGGCCCGCAATCCCTGTCACTGCCAGCGCGTAATCCGCCTGCGTCTGCCGGCGGGCGCCTTCGACCATTTCGCGCGCCACGGCTTCACTCACGGCGCCATGCTCGGCCAAAGTGTTCGCCTGGACGCCGAGGAACTTCTGCTTGGCGGCATTGCTGTAGCTGACCACTCCCGCAAGCAGGACGGCTGAGGCGCCGGGCACATTCGTTATTCGATTCGCGATGCAGCCCCCGGTGCAGGATTCGGCAAGGGCTAACGTCAGCTTGCGCTCAGTCAACAGGCGCACAATGACTGTCTCCAGATCGTCGTCCTCCACGCCGTAAATGTGTGTGCCGAGCACCTCCCGAACGACCGCCTCCGCTTCCCGCACCCGTTGCTCCGCACTACCTCCGCTCGCGGCCAGGCGCACATCCACTTGGCCGGGGCGCGCGCAGTAGCCCAGGTCAAGGCCAGCCTCAACCCAGCGTTGCAACGGGCCGCCGACCTTCTCCTGGACGACCGATTCACCGACGCTCGTTGTCCTCAACGTGCGGCAGACAAACCCGCTCACGAGGGGCAGTTCGTGCCGCAGCAACGGCACGACCGAGTCAGTGAACATGGGCCGCAGTTCCCGCGGCGGGCCGGGCAGCATAATCAGCCAACTCGGCTTGCCGTCCGCGCGAAACGGATTAGGCCGGACTTCCATCGCTAATCCGGGCGCGGTGCCGTGAGGATTGTGCAGCACGATCGCCCCCTCGGGGATCAACGCCTGGACCTTTGTCCGTTTTGGCATGGGCCGCTTCAGGCGCTCGAAGATATGGCTGATATGCGCCAGCACCGCTGCGTCCTCCCGCAACTCCTTCCCGAGCAACTGCGCCACCAGGTCCCGCGTCAGGTCATCCGAAGTCGGACCCAGGCCTCCGGTTGCGATAACGAGATCGGCACGCGCAAGAGCTTCCCGCACGGTCTGCTCAATAGCACTGCCGGTATCCGGCACCGCGACCTGCCGGGTCACGACATACCCCAGGTCTGCGAGTTGCCGGCAGAGCCACTGCTGGTGGGTATTGAGCACCCGCCCCAGCATCAGCTCGCTGCCGGTGTTAATGAGTTCGACAATCATTGCCGCCAAACCTAATCCCCGGAGCCTGAAGTCCAAAGCCCAAAGTCCGAATTCCGCGGGAGCGGTTCACCTCTGGCCAAAGCAGGTCCGGTGACAACAGCAGACTACGACTCAACCTCCTGTGGGAGTATATGCGGAGTATAAGCGGAATATAAGCGGAATACGAGCGGAACACAGGCGGAACACGAGCGAGCATGTGCCTACTTCCTCCCTACCATGTCCAGCACGGGTGGCCCCTCTCCCGCCCTAAAGGGCACCCTCTGCATGAACCTGCCAACATCCAACATCCAACCTCGAACGCCCAATATCCAATGAGATGGCACACACGAGTCCTTGGATGTTCGAGGTTCGATGTTGGATGTTGGGTGTTCTCCTTCCTCGGCTCAGGAGTTCTTAGGCTGGCCGCCACGAAGCCCGCCGGTTCCGCGCCTTCAATCCTCCGCGAACAGATACTCCAGGTCAGTCTTCGACAGGCTGCGCGCAAAGCCCTCTTCCCCGAGCACGTCGGCGATCGTCTGCGCTTTGCTCTGCTGCAGCTCCCAAATCTTCTCTTCGACCGTGCCGGGCGAAATCAGGCGGTAGGCGTTGACGGTTTGCGTCTGGCCAATCCGGTGCGAGCGGTCAATGGCCTGCGCCTCCACGGCCGGGTTCCACCACGGATCATACAGCACCACATAGCTCGCCGTCGTCAGGTTCAAGCCCGTGCCCGCCGCGCGCAGGCTCAGCAGGAAGACCGCCGCGTTCGGGTCGTTCTGGAACGTGCTCACCACCTGCTCCCGGTCCTTGGTCTGGCCGGTCAGGATATGGGTGGGGATTTGGTGCTGGCGGCATTCCTCCTCCAGCAACAGCAGCATCTGCACGAACTGGCTGAACACCAGCACCTTCTGGCCCTCGGCGATCAGCGAATCCAGCAGCTCGAACAGTGTCTCAGTCTTGCCCGAGGCAGTATCGCTGCCGACGAGCTTCGGATGGCAGCAGATCTGGCGCAGCCGCGTAAGGGCAGCCAGCACGTGCATCGTGCTCTTGTTGAGGCCCTTCTCGGCCACCGTCTTCATCACCTGCTCGCGGCTGCGGCGCAATTCGGCCAGATAAAGCTTGCGCTGCTCGTCGCCAAGCTGGCAGTCACGGCGCTCCTCGATGCGGTCAGGCAAATCCTTGGCCACGTGCTTCTTGAGCCGGCGCAGCAGCAGCGGTCGCAGCTTGGCGGACAGCCGGCGCCGGGCGACGCGCTGCGCCGCTTCCGCGTTCTCGCCGCGCGGCTCATAGGTCTCGCTGAAGTGTTCCTGGTTGCCCAGGTAGCTCGGCTGGATGAAATCCACAATGCTCCACAAGTCGAGCAACCGGTTCTCCAGCGGCGTGCCGGTCAAGGCCAGCCGGTGCTCGGACTTCAACTGCTTCACCGACTGGGTGACTTGCGCGCCCGGGTTCTTGATGAACTGCGCCTCGTCCAGGATGACAGCGCGGAAGGCGAACTTCTGCAACTCCTCCAGGTCGCGCCGCAGCAGGGCGTAATTCGTCACGATTATGTCATGTTGCGGAATCCGCTTCCGCAAATTGTGCCGCGCGGCGCCGCTCTCCAGCACGAGCACCTTCAAGTTGGGCGTAAACCGATTGGCCTCGCGCTGCCAGTTGTGCAGCACCGAAGCGGGACAGATCACCAGCGAGGGTTTCGGGTCCTTCCCATGCCGGTCTTTCAGCCACGCCAGCCACGCCAGCGTCTGCAACGTCTTGCCCAGCCCCATATCGTCGGCGAGAATCCCCCCGAGCCGAATGCTGGTCAGGTGGCACAGGAAGTGGAACCCCTCCTTCTGATAGGGCCGCAGGTCTGCCTGCACCGCGGCGGGCAGTTGGATGGCGGGCAGGCCCTCGAAGTTCTTGATGCGCTCGCGCAGCGCCTGGGCCTGGGCCGAATCGCCGAATCGCTGCAGCCCTTCCTCGTCCAGATGCGCGGCCTGCTCCAAGCCAATGCGCTGGGCAACCGGCACCAGCCCATCGACCCCCAAATCGGCCATGGCCTCGTGTGCGGACTGCACCGCATGCGTATCCAGTTCCACCCAGCCGGTGTCGGGCAGCTTCACGAAGCGTCCGGTGGCCGTCTGCAAGCGCTGCAAATCGGCAAGCGTCAGCTTCATCCCTTCGTGTTCCCACTCGGCGGAGACGGACAGCCAATCAATGCCACTACCCTTGACGACCACCCGCGGCCGCAGTTGGCGCGGGACCATGATCAGGCGGGAGAAGCCGGGATTGCCCAGATAATCAGCCTCCCGGGGCCGCTCGCGCCAGATGCTCGAAAGTGCGCTCAAGAAGCCTTCCGTCGCATCACCGACCCACAAGCCGGGCTCGGACGTGAACCAATCCAGCCGCCGCAGCCACTGCGTAGCGGGCTCCAGGCGCGGGTCGTCCAGAATCTCGGGCTTGTTCCCGGCCGGCCGGGGCCCTTTCGCCTCATGCAACTGCCACTCGTGCCCGCTCCACAGCCACAGGCTCTGGTCGCGCTGGCTCCGGGCCAGCAAGCGCAGTCGCACCGTCTCGTCCAGCATCTCGAAGACAAACTGCGGCTTCGCCGCGTGGGCGACACAAAGCTGCTCCCAATCCACGCCGATGCTCGACTGCGCCTTGCGCAGGTGCATCAGCAGCCGATGGGACAGCTTGCGCATCGGGATCATTGGCTGGCTGGCCCAGTGCTCCACCACCTGCGGCGGCGGCGCGTTGCGCAGCAGGTAAAACGTGCGCCCCACCAGCACCAGTGGCGGATGGTGATTGAAGAAGCGCACCTCGTTCAACGGGTGGGCCTTGCCGCCCGGCACGGTCAGCCGGTGCGTGAACGACAGTTCCTGCGTGCCGTTCTCCAGGTGCGGCGTCAATTCGGCCACCTCGCCATGAAACTCCAGCGGAGCGCGGACATTCTTGTCCGCAGCCGGCTCCGACGTGCAGAGCGCCCCCGGCCCCAGCGCGTTGCCGCTCGCACATTGCTGCGGAGAGGAATGTCCGCGCTCCGCGGTCCCGTCGCCCGCGGCCAATTCCAGCCGCGTCGTTTGCCCCCAGCGCGCCAGCCAGTGCAACAGCTCCAGGTCCGACAACACCAATGCCGCCTCACCATCGTTGCGGCCTTCGTGCGTCTCCGCCAGCCACTCGACGAACTCCCAATCGCCGGGCGGGAACAGCTCCTGTTCGTACCCCGCGCGAGTCGTCAACTCGATGATCTCGCCCAGGGTCTTGACCTTCTCACCGGTGCGCGGGCGGTGCAGGTGAAGCTGCACGGCCAGACAATGGCGCCCCGGGTGTTCCTCGTCGGGCTGAGGCTGGCAGACCGCCCGCAAAAAGGCGCGCGGCCCATCGAAGTGCGCCGGCTTGGTGGGGAAGAGCCACGCCTCCAACTGCCGGACATGCTGCTGTTCCCGAGCCGCCTCCTGCACCTGGGCGAACCGGTCGAGGTTGGCGTAGGTGCTCAGCTCGGTCGGCACCGACCGCCGGGCGCGTAGAAACAGGAAAGCCACCTCCTCCAGCCGGGCCTTGCCCTGCGCCGTCAGCAACTGCGGCCACCAATCCGTGCCCGGAAAATCTTTGCGCGAGAGCGAGAGCTTCTCGAAATAGTCCTCCAGCAATAGCCACGCCCGCTGCGAATCCCCGCACGTGGCGAAGGTCCGCAGCAGTTCTTCCCGCTCGGCAACCGCCTCTTTCGAGTCCGCGAGTTCCCGACGCAAGTCCGCCAGCGCGCCATAGGTCTTCGAAAGTACGGTGTTTTGAGCGTCGTACTTCGAGGCCTGCGCTGAACGCAACCCGTTCCCGTTTCTGATTATCGCTTTAGCCATCTTCCGAGTACACCCGTTTCAGCGTCTATCATCTCGACACAGAACAGCTTCCTGGTCAATCAGAAATGGAAGCATTTTGCGTGTTCGGGGTCACTGGGCTCCCGCTTTTCCGGCTGGCACCAGCCCGGTTATTTCAGACCCTTGAACGCCGCGTGAGGGCCCGCGGCCTACCGCCGGGGTGCGCGCTTGTAGGCCGCGTGCCCTCACGCGGCGCAGTGCTGGCGTTTCCATCGGAGTGTGAGTTGTCCAGGCTAGCGTCGCATTGGGGTGGCTTTGGCGTCCCAATCACCTGGCTGTCAACCGGCTTTAAGGCGGCTGTCGCCGCTGCGTCCGCTGCGAAGTGCGGTATCCGGGGGCGCGAGGACCAGCCCAGCACTCGGTGGCATGCTGCCACGCCAAACATCATTCCAAGTTATTGATACCCGGCATATTAAGAAGCACATCTAAAAACTATCAGAAATTAGCGATCCAATGTTGACCGGAGCGGGTCTATACAAGATGATATCGACTAAGTTAGTAGTAATTGTGCCATTGACCAAGCTGCGGCCTTAGCGTGGTCCGTCTCTGGCAGACTGTTAACTCGTCGGTAAGATCGGACCAAATGATCCAATCTTCCCGGCGGTCAACCAGACCACTGGATGACGCGATTGAATAACGAACGCAAACTGACCGGATTACCGGAGGCGAGCATGAACAACCGAACACACATAACTCTGGAAAGCTCGTATGAAAGTCAGAATAAAAATCGCAAGTTGGGTCCTCCCGCTGCTCCTCAGCGCGCCCTGGTCCGTTCCAACCCCCGCCGGTGCCTTCACCACGAACACCGTTGAAAAGGTCGCCGACCTGTTCTCCGGCAAGGATCTCATCGGCAATATCTACGGCGGGTATAACCCGGAGTCCCGTTTCACCCAGGTGGGCACGAATCTCTGGTTTACCACCGCCGGCGGCGGCCTGAACGGCGACGGCACCATCAGCACCTTCTCCCTGATCTCGCACGAGGTCACCCAGGTTGCTTATCTCGACAAGAACACCTCGGGCAAGGCCCCAGACAGCCCCATCCTGGTGATTAATGAAACCAACGGCTACTTCACTACCACGCAGGGAGGCAGCACTTCCAACAAGGGGACGATTGTCAAAATTGACCTCCCCAGCGGGACGCTCACCACGCTCCACGCCTTCACCAACACCGACGGCGCCACTCCTCGCACCGGTCTCACGGAAATCGGGAATGAACTTTGGACGATGACCTCGATGGGGGGGACTTCCAACAAAGGCACCATCGTCAAGTACAACCTGGACACCGACATTACCACCGTCGTGACAAACTTCGATGGCCCCAATATCGGCGGCTATCCTTACGCCAATCCCGTGCATTATGACAACGCCTGGTACTTCACCACCTTCGTCGGCGGCACCAATATCGTCGCGGGCGCGCCTCTGGGCACCGGCGCGTTTGACCGGCTTACTTTCGACGACCAGGGTAATCCGCTCATTACCAAGCTCATTGACCTGCCGAACGGCTACGTCCGTGGCCCGTGCGGGTCGCCCCTGCTGGTGGGCACCAACTCGTTCTACTTCCTGACGACGGGTCCCACCACCAATCCCGGGGCCATTTATCGTTACGATCTCGACACCGGTCTTGGCACCAACCTGTTCAGTTTCACCACCAACGCGGACGCGTTGCTGCAGGACGGCAAGGTGCCGGGCTATAACGGTTTGACCGAGTGGCAGGGCGAACTCTACTTCCTCACCCGCCAGGGCGGCATCAGCAATGTGGGCGTTGTGGCCAAGTTTAACATCGCCTCCAACACGGTTGTGAAGCTCGCCGATCTGGATGGGAAAGGCCCCCTGGCGCTGGGTTATGAAATGGGCGGCTTTAACAACGACGGCCTCGTCGTCCAGGAAACCAACCGGTTCTTCATTTACTACACCGTCTATGCCGGTGGCGCGTATGGCAGCGGTAGCGGCTACGGCACCATCCTTCGGATCTACCTGCCGCCGCTCCCGATTCAAGCCGCCATTGCTCCTGCTGACCCCGGCTCGCTCACGGTCTCCTGGTCCGGCGGCTACCCGCCATTCGACATCGTCACCAACAATGACCTGACGATTCCGGTGGACAGTTGGCCAGTGGCCGTAACCGGCATTGACTCAGCCGTCAATACTACCAATTGGTCGGCGACTCTGCCGGTTCCCGGTGGGCCTACGTTCTACCGCATCCGCGGCCAGACCCAGTAGCGGCAACGCCCACAACGCCTGCCGTTATGAAGGCCCCGATGTTCTGGTCAGGCCGGACACACCGCTCCGGCTTCACCTTGATCGAGCTGCTGGTGGTGATCGCCATCATCGCCATCCTGGCGGCCTTGCTGTTGCCCGCGCTCGCGAGCGCCAATGACTCGGCCAAGCGGATAGTGTGCCTCTCCAACCTTCGGCAATTGGGCTATGTCTATCACCTGTACACCCAGGACAACAACAATCGTCTGCCCAGCGACGCCATGCTCGGCAAGTCCAACTACCGGGCAGTCGCCGACCCGCTCGGGCTCCCGGGTTTCTTCGGCGGCTATGTCCAAACCAACCGGCTATGGCTGTGCCCGGTCGGCCGCAAGAGCCTGGAGGCTTTCGGTGACAACTACGCCTGGTCCCGGGCCCAAAACGTCATCGGTACAGGCGGCAGCGATGCCGCTTTCGCGAAGATGTCCTCGACGTTTGTTGTCTGGGACAACTATTGCTATGCTTCGCCCTCCATCTTTGGAGGCCCTGAAATCACCGGTGGTCCCAACGTGCTGCCGCAGTCGCTCTGGTATTACCCGCACAGCAAAGGCAAGCGCGTGGACCGCCTCTACCTCGACGGTCATGTCGAAAACTGGCGCCCATGAAACGCCGGCGGGGCTACTGCCCGCCGGCCCATCCGATTTAACCTAACAAATAAACTCCATTACTAAATTATGAAATCAAACCAAACTCCCTACCTATTAATCCGCCTGCAAACGGCTCTCGGTCTGTTGCTCGCGGCCACCCTCCAGGCCCAACCGACGAACGCGCCCGTTCCCGCCCCGCTCCCCGTGGTGGGGGTTAGCGAAATCCTCAAGACCCCTACCAATTACATCGGCCGCAAGTTTGTCCTCGAAGGCTTCGTCACCGATGTCTGCAAACGCCGCGGCTGCTGGGCGCTCCTGCATGACAACGACCCCGACGCCAAAGGCCAAATCCGGGCCAAACAGGATGAGAGCGGACCCTTCACTCCATTCCGCCCGGAGTTGCAGGGCCGCACGGTTCGGATTACGGGCGAATTGCACGAGACGCGCATGGACGCCGCCTACCTGGATAAGTGGGAGGCCCGCATGAAGGCGGCCAAGAAGCCGACCGGCAAGAAAGATGACGAGCCACAGCCCTCCACGCCGGCCTTGAAACAGATCGCCAGCCTGCGCGAGCGCCTGACCAAATCCGGGGAGGACTACATCTCCTCAATCGGACTGGCTGTGGTTAAATGGGAGGTGAAGGCCGACGATCAGCCTGACTCGAAGACCAATCCCAAAGCCAAGGGCTCGTAATGGCCTCAGTTCAACAATTCTTGGGCAAACCAGCAACGGACGTTCCCTTCTCCCCGCCTTCGGCGCGGGGAGAAGCGGACACGCCTGTAGCGGGTGGAGGGGGCGCCTGCGCTTTGCACGCATCGAGCGGACACGAACAGCGGGAGGCGTTTGTGAAGCAGCCAGCGCCAGCCTCCCATGACCGTTTCTACGGGCTTGCGGCCAAAGGCCGCCGCCTCTGCCGCTTCCTTCACCGCGACCTCGGCTACCTCTTCTTCGGCGTCACCCTCGCGTATGCGGCGTCGGGCCTGGCTCTCAACCATCTCCACGACTGGAACCCCAACTACAGCATCTCCCGCCAGGAAACCCGGGTTGCCGCGCTGCCGCCGGAACAGCACTTCACCCGGGACGATGCCGCAAACCTGCTAAGCCGGGCGGGCGTGGATCAGCCTTATCTGAAGCACTACGCCCCGGCTCCGGACCAGGTCCGCATCTTCTTCCAGAACGGTACCGCGACTTTCAATCGGTCCACGGGCCTCCTGGTGGTGGAATCACTCAAGCGCCGACCTTTGCTCCACACTTTTAACAAGCTGCACTATAACCCGGGGCGATGGTGGACCTGGTTTGCCGATGTCTTCTGCGTCGCACTTCTGATCATTGCTATCTCCGGCCTTTTCCTGTTGCGCGGCTATCACGGGATTGCCCGCCGCGGCGGCGTGCTCGTGGTCATTGGCATCCTCTTTCCCACCATCCTCGTCATCCTTTACCTCTGAATCTATGCCTCCCGTTATCGAATGTCGTGATCTGACCCACCGCTTTGGCTCCAAGCCCGCCCTGCGCGATGTCTCCTGGCAGCTCGCGCCCGGGCATATCACCGGACTGCTCGGACGCAACGGCGCAGGCAAGACCACTACCATCAACATTCTCAATTCCTTCCTCACCCCCACTGCCGGTCGCTGCCTGCTCCTGGGCGAGGACGCCCAGCGTCTCAGCCCAGCCGTCAAGACCCGCATCGGCTACCAGATCGAAGGCCATATTCAGTACGGCTTCCTGAACGTGAGTCAGATCGAGCGCTTCTACGCCCCCTTCTATCCACGCTGGGATCCGAAGATCTATTACCACCTCATAGGCAAGCTGGACATTTCGTCCAACCAACGTCTCGCAACGATGTCCTGCGGCCAGCGTTCCCAGGTCGCCTTGGGCCTTATTCTCGCCCAAAACCCTGACCTGATCATATTCGACGATTATTCCATGGGGCTCGACCCCGGCTATCGCCGTCTGTTCGTCGAAGTCATCCGCGACTATGCCGCGGACGGCAAGCGTTCGATCCTCCTGACCTCCCACATTATCCAGGACCTGGAGAACTTGATAGACCACGTCATCATCTATCAGCGGGGTAAAGTCCTCATAGATATGGAAACCTCGCGGCTGGTAGCGGGCTTTCGCGGGTTCTCTTTCGACACCACGGAAGCCATCCGCGACTCGCATGACGAGGCCCGTCATATTCGTCTCGACCGCGGCGAGAAGCGGTCAACTCTCTACGGCTTCCTCGACGCCGAGCAGGCCCGCTCGGAACTCCATAAACTGCAAATTACCCAGGTGGGCAACTTCCGCCAGGACCAGCTCTCGCTCGAAGACGTTTTCATCGCTCTGACCGGCAAATACTAACAACCCGCTCTATGTTCAAAGCTCTGCTCTACAAGGAATGGATCAAGTTGCGGCTCTATTGGTCGCTTCTCCTTGTGACCAACCTCGTTTTCTGCGGTTTCCTCTGCTTCCGCATCCGTCACATGTACCAGCTCCACGATGCCGTTATGATCTGGAGCAACTGGATTTCCAAAGGCTTCCTGTTCTACCGCGCCTGCCACTTTGTGCCGCTCCTGTTAGGGATCGTGCTGGGCTGCCTCCAGTTCTTTCCCGAAAACCTGAACAAACGCCTGCGGCTGGTTCTGCATCTGCCGCTCTCCGAGGAGCGGTCGGTCGGTGCCCACCTGCTGGCCGGTCTGTTGCTGCTGACCGCGATGCTCGTCCCCGGCCTGGCTTTGATTGCCCTCACGGGGGCGCACTACTTTCCACCCGAGTTCCAGTCCAACCTGTGGCTGACCGCTGCCCCCTGGCTGCTGGCCGGGTATGCCGGCTATTTGCTCACCGCTTTCAACGTGCTGGAGCCTACCTGGCGTCTCCGCATCGTCGGCCTGCTCTTTAGCGCCGCCCTCCTCAAGCTCTTTTACCTGGACGATTTCTACAACGCCTACTTCCGCGTCCTGTCTGGTGCCGCCCTCTGGACCGCTGGCCTGTTTCTCCTCCCGCTGCTCTCGACTCACCGATTCGGTAAAGGCTACGGCTCATGAAGACACTTGCCCGCTGGTTCCTCCTTTTCACCGGCCTGCTCCTGCTGGCCCACTACCTCCCCCAGGGCTACTGGCTCCTCGCCGCCAAAAAGCACCGCGCGCCCATCGTGTTCTATTCCTGTGTCGAAAAACGCTTTCTCTTCTACCGCTACAGCGAGCACAACCTGCAATACGTTGATGTCGCCGGCAAGACCTACGACCGTCAGGACTTCGACCGACTCCTGCCTCTGGACAACTACCTCCAACTCCTCCGGGATGGCCAGTTGCCCAAGGCCATAGACGGTGTCACCCTGACTCCCGAAGTCATCCGGCGCGGCCGCCTCAACCTCAAGCTCAGGCCCGTCTCCCTCGACAGCCCGGCCATCCCCCTTTACCCGCTGCTCGAAGCCGAAAGCGGACGCGTCCGCCTGGAAATGCCGGAGGATTTCATGCGCCTCAGCTCGCGCGTCGAGTTCGTTGACGCGCAAACCAACGCCGTGATCCGGGACAAGAGTGACCGGTTTACCCAGGCCTTTACCCAGGCCGGCTTTGTTTTCCCTGCCGCCACCGTCGGCGGCAACCCCACGAACCTCAAACCTTACGACGAAGGCTTCTTCCTGACCGATGCCACCGGCGCCACCTTCCAGTTACGCCAGCTCCGCGGCCAACCCGACCTGCACCGCATCGCGGACCTCGCCGCCGCAGCCGCAAAACCCGAGTGGCAAAGCCTCAAGCCGCGCTACATCCACGTGCAGGAACAGGACTCGAGAGAACTGCGCGCCATTGTCATTGACCAGAACAACCGCGCGCTCCTGGTCGTCAGGCCGGACTACCGGCTCATCCCCATCCCCTTCAAACGCTATGACCCCGCCACCATGACCCTGACCCTCCGGGGTGACATCCTCAACCGCCTCATTACCGTCAGCTCCGATGATTACGTTGAAGCCGTGGTGCTCAACCGCGACTACGCTTTCGTGGACCGCTACACCGAAGACCTGCCCCGGCGCGAAGCCGCTTCCGCGGGGAAATTTGCCCGTGCCATTTTCCCGTTCACCCTAGACTTTGACGACTACAACTCCGGCTACCTCGGTTTCTTCCTGGCATTCGGCAGCCGCCTCGCGCTCCTGATTAACCTCCTCTGTTGTGTGGGGCTGCTCCTCTGGTGGCTGGCCCGCAAACAGATCCGCTTCTCGCGTTTGCCCGACCTCCTGCTGGTGGCCATCGGCGGCCTCTATGGGATTCTGCTCGTGGCCCTCGTGCCGCAAGTCGAGGCTGGCTAACCGCTGTTCGTCTTTCGTGTGTTTAGCTATTTGCCCCCCGGCTTTGTCTGGGAGGTTCACAGAGTTTGAGTTTCTGCTGGACAACCATTTCCCAAAATGGGAACATTCTACTTGCCCATAAGCGGGCATTCTGCCAGAATATGCGGGTAATATCGAGAAAGCATCTGAATGATTTGGCGAAGCGGCATCCTGAAGCGAAGGCGGGACTGGACGCTTGGTTTCACGAGGCCGAAGCGGCCGAGTGGGCTAGCCCGGCGGAAATCAAGGCGGATTACGGGAATGCCAGCATTCTGAAAGGGAGCCGCGTCGTATTTAACATCGGTGGGAACAAGTATCGCCTTGTGGTCAGCATCAACTATTCCTACTCGATTGTGTACGTGCGGTTCGCCGGAACGCACGCGGAGTACGACCCTATCAACGCGGAGAAGATTTGATGAAACTTAAAGTGATTAAAACGGAGTCAGAATGCGCCGCGGCCCTGGCGCGGATTGAGAAACTGATGTGCGCGCGGGCGAACACCCCCCAGGGCGACGAATTGGAACTGCTTTCATTGTTGGTTCACGATTATGAGGAGAGGACCCTTCCCATTGACAAGCCCGACCCGATTGCGGCCATTCGTTTTCGGATGGAGCAACAAGGCCTTAAACCAGGCGATCTGGCTCCCCTGCTCGGCAGTCGGAGCCGGGTTTCGGAAGTCCTGTCGGGCCGCCGGAATCTTAGTCTCAAAATGATTCGGGCATTGGTGGCGGGGTTGGGCATCCCGGCAGAGGTGCTGCTGGGCCAACGGCAGAGTACGTAGTTGTCCAGAACCGGTCAGTCCGAAGGAGAGCGAAACAGCGGGGTGTGGCAGACCGCCCCGCCTGGTTACCCGGGCGGCTTCCAGCCGCAATTCCCGGTGGCGCCCTACCGGCCGAGTTCCTGGATGCGGATGTTCTTGAATTCCGCCCACATGGGCTTTCCCGTGTGGAGTTGCAGGGCGATGATGCCTTGCTTGAGGGCAAGCCGGGGATCCTTGTCAGTGAAGTCGAGGATCAGCACGCCGTTGAGGTAGTGCTTGATATTGTTGCCCTTGGCGATGATGACAACGTCGTTCCAGCCATCGAGCTTGAAAAGCTGGGCGAACTGGGCGGCGTCGAGCAGGGTGGCCGTGACGCTTTTCTTGCCGTTTTCCCAAACAGCCGCTTCGCCGGCAAGACAGATGCGGCCGCGTCTGCCGCCTTCGTCGTAGATGAATCCGGCGACGTTGGGGAGCTTGGTTTCGTTCCGGATTTCATGCTGGTAGCCGCGCACGACCCAGTCGTTGGCCGGTTTGCCCTCGGTGACGTGGCGAGACCGGTATTGGATGCCGGAATTATTGTCCGCATTGCAGCGAAAAGAGAGGCGAAGATCAAAGTCGCCGTAGGTCTGATCCTTGAGGATGAGGAAGGTGTTGCCCTTGGCGGGGTTCTCCGCGGTGGTCTGCCCGCGAAGAGCGCCATCCTTGACCGACCAGAGCCGGGGATCGCCGTCCCAGCCAGTGAGGTCTTTGCCATTAGCGAGCGCTTTCATGCCGGCCGGCTCCGGGGGCGCGGAACTGTCGGCGCCGAGGGCCGCAACAGCAAAGGCGAGGCAAACAACAACGGCGGACATGATACGGCTCATAAATGATAGGGACTCACGTTTTGACGCTGGCGCGGGAAAACTGGTTGTTGTCCTGACCCGCTTCTCCAGCATCGTTGGTGCTATTATCCTGCCCCCCGGGCCGGGGTCAAATCCGAAATCCCAGCCCTGCGCCAACGCCGCAGCCTCCGACGGATGCCGCGTAAACGTAAACGGGGCGGACCAGAGGTTGGCCCGATTACAAAGTCGCTGACCCAAGGCTGCTTTCTGAAAACCCTGAGGGGTTCCAGGGAAGGTGCTCTATTGCGTCGTAGTCGAACGCGTAGCCCGTTTCCCGCGTCGGCTCGGGTGTGGCTACCCCCAGGATGTCACAAAGCCCGCAGAGGAAGAGGGAATTCCGCCTTCTCTTGCGCTTTTTGTGCCTTTTCGCGGCTAACCAGTTTACCTCCAGAGGTTTGCAGCTAAAGCATCAAAGCAGAAAGGTTCCCTCCGCATTGGCTTGCCCCGCTGTAGGCTCGGTGGAGGGTGGGCCGCAGCGGGCTTTGCCCATCGCGCACAGCGTTTCGAGAATCTCCCCCACGTCGGCCGCCCTGGCCCGGGCGAAACGCTTGGCCATCTCGGCGGCTGTCACCGGCTCCTTCACCGTTGCCAGCTCCGCGCTCACCGCCTTGACCCGCTCGGACAACGTCTTCGGCTGGGCGAGTTTCCCGGCCCGCTTTGTCCCGGACTTTGCTTCCGTTTCAACCTCGACCGCCAGCGCTGTCTGCTGCGGTTGGGCGCCGCCTGGGTTTTGGTAATCGGGCCGCAGCCAACGCACCAAACCGGAGGTCTCCTCCTTCGCCCGCTCGGCGTTCAACGCCACCAGGTGCTCCAGGATTTCCGCGTCAGTCAGCGTCGGCGGCCAGCCGGAGGCAGCAAAACCCTCTGCGGTCGCAGCACTCTCCGACCAAGTATCTTCCTTGGCTTGCCCGCCAATGTCTGACACCCTCACTGCCGGATGATTGAGCGCGACTTCGATGTGCCATTTGTGGCTGACCTGGCTCTGCGCGAAAAGCAGATCCAACAGAACTACCGCCCGATCATGGCCGTCCACAAATGGTTTGCCCGGAGGCCGGGCACGCTGTTCCGCGCACTAATCCTGTCTGAGTTCGTAAAGGGGCCGCTTCGGGACGAGTTCTACCAAGGCCAGTCACTGAAGTCCCTTCGCGTCCTCGACCCCTTCATGGGCGGAGGTACAACCCTCATCGAGGCCAACCGCGTTGGGTGCGCTATCACCGGCTTAGACATTAACCCGATGGCGTGGTGGATAGTGCGCCAGGAGATCTTCGACCTGGACCTCGCCGCATACCGCCAGGCCGCCGACGCGCTCCGGCGCTCACTCGAAGAAGACATCGGCCCGCTCTACCGTACCAGGTGCCTTGACTGTGGCTCCGAGGAAGCCCACGTGAAGTATTTCCTCTGGGTGAAGTCACCACCCTGTCAGCGGTGCCGCCAACCGGTGGACCTATTCCCCAACTATCTCCTCTCCGAGGCCGTCCGCCACCCAACAAACGTTTTCGTCTGCCGCGTCTGTGGCGAACTCTACAACAGCCCCTCGCCCAAGCACGCGCCAGCATGCCCACATTGCAAGGCCGCGTTCACCCTTGAGTTCGCCGCCAAGCGCAGTCACTGCAAGTGCCAGCATTGCAACCACCCGAACGACTATCCCACTCCCGCCGTCGGTCCACCTGGCCACCGTCTGTTTGCCATCGAATACCACTGCGAGGCCTGCCGCCCCCGGCACCAGGGCCGCTTCTTCAAGAAGCCATCCCCGGAAGACCTGGCCAAATACGAAAGAGCCGCCACCCGCCTTGCCGCAATGAGGCCGTCATTTATCCCAAAGGACGCAATCCCGTCCGGGGACGAAACCGACCGCCTCCATCGCTGGGGCTACCGCTTCTATCGCGAGATGTTTAACGCTCGCCAGTTGCTCGGGCTGGAGCTGGCTTGCCGCCTCATCAGCCGCCAAAAGGACCCGCGCATTGCCGATGCGCTCGCCACAAATCTTTCGGATCTTCTCCGGTACCAAAACATGCTCTGCCGTTACGACACGATGGCCCTGAAATCCCTGGACGTCTTTTCCGTCCACGGTTTTCCCATTGGGCTAATTCAGTGCGAATCGAACTTGCTCGGCGTAAACGGCAAAACCAGTGCCGTCGGCAGCGGTGGCTGGCTCAACATTATCGACAAGTTCTACAAAGCGAAATCCTACTGCAATCACCCCTTCGAGATTCGTCACGAGGGCTCCCGCAGAGTTCAGGTTCCAATCCCCAGCGAGTGGATCGGAGACAGACGCAACGGCACAGGTCCCCTCGAAACCAAACAAGTTTCGCTCGACTGTGCCGACGCCGCAGACGTGGATTTCAACGGCAGGAAATTCGATGCCGTCCTTACCGACCCACCCTATTTTAGAAATGTCCAGTACGCGGAGCTCATGGATTTCTGCTATGTGTGGCTTCGCATACTCATCACAACGACGCATCCCGAGTTTGCCCGACTCACCACCCGCAACGCGAACGAGCTCACCGGCAACGTCAACATGGGCCGCGACTTGGAGCACTTTACGGAAGGCATGTCCCGCGTCTTTCGGAAGATGGCCAAAGTCCTCAAACCAGGCTCGCCATTGGCTTTCACCTACCACCACAACCAGCTCAATGCCTACTTTCCGGTCGCTGTGGCCATGCTCGATGCTGGTCTAGCCTGCTCCGCTTCGCTTCCGTGTCCCGCTGAGATGGGCGCCTCGATTCACATCAACGGCACCGCTTCATCCATTATCGACACAGTCTTTGTCTGCCGCTCTACCGGCAGCTTCCCACGCCGATGGCTCGCCGAAACCCCTGCCGCACTAGCCAAAGTTGTGGCCGAAGACCTCTCGCTCCTCCAGCAGGGACAGGTCAAACCCACCCAGGGAGACACCCGCTGCGTCGTCTTTGGCCACATCATCCGCTTAGCCGTGTGGAGCCTGCGCACGGGGTGGAGAACCGACCGAAGCACGCTCGATCGCATGGCAGAGGTGGAAAAGTGGTCCAAGCAGTTCGGCGGCGCGGAGGCTGTACTAAAAGAGCTTGGCGACACCTTCACGCTTTCCAGCCCCAGCCAGCACTGGGCACTGTCCGAGGGCGGTCCACTATACAAAACACGAACCGATGAAATATCCTTTTGAAGTGGATTACCAAGAGATTCTGGCCGACCCCGACAGCTTCGTCACGGCGGTTGTTTCCAGCTTGGCGTCGGAGTTTCTGGTTCTCCCGAAAGGTGAGGGCTTCATCGACTACCCACAGTTCGAAACTGGCTACGAGGCCCTGAAAAAGGCCACCGCCAATTTCTCCAAACTGCCGCCTCGGGAAATTACCGAGCTGGTAATGTCAACCCCAATTTGCCTCATCGTTATCCGATCCATCCTCGGCCTAACACCGCCGGAATGGGCATACCTCGCCAGCCAGCGGAAGGGCATTCCCGTTACCCAGGGCTTTGCCCGAACTCTGGACCGGAACGTGAGGATGCAGCCACTGAAGGCCCTCAAGTGCGAGGGCCTGACCCGCGACCGGCTCAATGCCATGCTGGAAATTGCCTGTCACCTGATGCAGGAAGGGTGTCCCCCACCGAATGTCGCCACTATCCACCGGCTCCAAAAGGCGGACACCCTTGGCGGCCTTAACACGATCAAATCCCTCGCCGCTATGGGCGCGCCATACGCCATGCTGCTCTACGAGCGTTTTCTCGGTCGGCCCTTCGCTGGACACCGAGACTCCGTCAGCGAGTTGGTTGGCGACAATCTCGAATCCGCCATCGAGGAAGTCCTGACAAAGGCCGGCATAAGCTTCCGAAAGACCAAGCGGGCTGAGAGAGTGCCGGGTTTCGACCAGGCCCCCGACTTCATAATCCCAGACGAATTTAGTCCCCAAGTAATAATCGAAGCCAAGATCACGGAAGACGATGGCACCGCCCGCGACAAAGTGACGCGCATCCAGCATTTGGGAGAGCTCAGCATGGCGGGAGCACCAGCAGGCCAGCAGAAGTACCAAGTCATCGCCTGCATAGCCGGTCGGGGCTTCGGCGTTCGTCGCGAAGACATGAAGAAGATGCTCATCGCCACCCGAGGTAAAGTCTTCACGCTGAAAACTCTTGGCCGACTTGTTGAGTGTTCAGACTTGGCGAAGTTCGTGACGAAGGCGTCGTAGCACCAGATATTCCGCATCCGACATCCACCACAAGTAGAAACGGCGGGGTCGGCTCGCTCCGCGACAGCGCGCGGACATAGCGCTCGGCCTGGCCCCGTGCCTTGATCATCGCGTCGTCCCAGGCCTCGGTGCCGCGGACCGGATGCGACGACTTCTTCTTCTCGATGACCCCGGCTTCCTGCGCGGCCAGTTCAAGCTGCGAGGCCGCAGCCTTGGCCGCCGGGAACTGCTTGGACTCCAGCACGAAGCACTGCCGCTTGTAGAGATCAATACGCCCCTTGATGGTGGAACCGTCAGGATGGTGCTCCGTTACGTCGTATTCGAACGCGTAGCCCGTTTCCCGCGTCGGCTCGGGTGTGGCTACCCCCAGGATGTCACAAAGCCCGCAGAGGAAGGGCTGGCTATTGGCCCGTTCGGAAGCGCTGGCGGTCGCCCACCGGGCGATGAACGTTTGGGCACCCTCAGGAGACATGGACGGAAGGATAAAGCCAGGGCTTGGCTGGGGGCAAGTTCAGCCATAAATAGGCAGCAGACGCAGAGCGGGGGAACGTGAAGCGCCCGGCCCAGCGTGCTGATTCCCAGGGCCGGGGACAGGGACCGAAATCTCCGCCCTCACGGGGAGACCACCAGCCGATAGAACCTTTGGCGATTGGTCACCCCGTCCACGAACAGCCCCTGATCATCAAACGGTTTGGCGGGAACCAAGAACAAATTGGACCACCCCGCAGTCGATCCTGCGGGCAGACCGTCGAGCCCCTGAACCACATAACTCCAATTCGAAGCCGTGTTGAACCGCAGGGCCACCTGGCTCGTCCCGAGGCCCTGAATAGAACTGATCCGCACCCGCGGCTTTGCGGCGGCTGTGATCGTTAAGACCGGCCACGAGTTGGTGCTGGAGAAATTCCGCGAGTTGAACGTAAACCCCGCCGACGCGCTCGCCGCCGTCAGATACAAATTCAGGTCCGCCCCGGCGACCACGTTAGAAACCAGCCCCACGGCCAATGGCAGCGTGAACGATACCGTCCCATCCAGTCCGCTGTTGGTAAAGGAGCCTAACGACTCATCCAATGCCGGGTTGAGCACGGAAGCCAAATCCTGGTAGGCCACGCCATCCGTCGTGGGAGTGGTCGGCTTGCCGGTACCCTCCACCCAGGTGTCTGAGGCGATCCAACGAATCTCAAATGCACCCACCCCACGGTTGAAAATCGGATTGCTCGGCGCGGCCACCTCACTCAGGCTAAGCGCCGCTCCTGTCACCACCCAGCCATTCGTTCCGAAAGCGCCGGTCACCGCCGCTACCACGTTGCTCATAGGAAAACGGATCAGGCTGTCGAACAAACCATTCTGCGGCCCCGAGCCGTTCACCGCGCCCGATCCCGAGACGGACAGCGCCCCCGCCGCTCCGTAATTGTTGTCCGGAGCCAGCGACCGCACAAAGGCATCCGCTGCCGGAGTGACGGAGACGTTGGTAGTCTGGCCATAGCAGGCAAGCTGCGCGGACATCGCCACAACCAGCGCGGCTAGCTTGTGCCGCGCCGTCCCATTCTGCTGTTGACTGCCTGGCCGCATCACGTTGTATACTTGCTTATATATCGCATGAAGACAACTCGGAATGCTTCCCGCCAGAAGGCGATCGCGGCCGGCGTGCTCAGCCTGCTCCTTGGGCTCCCGGTTTACTCCGCCAGCTTCACTCTCAATCCCTCGAGCGACGCCTTCGTCACCACCGGCCCGTCCGGCAATCTCAGCGGTAATAATTACGGTGGCGCCGGGGCGCTCGACGTGGCCGCTCCGGGCCTGGCCAAGGGCGAGTTCCAGAGCGTCCTGCAATTCGATCTCTCTGGCGCTCGCACCTCCTTCGATACCCAGTTTGGCGCCGGCCAGTGGAATATCCAGTCCATCACCCTTTCGCTCACCGCCACTTCACCAAACAACGCCATCTTCAACCCCAGCGCCGCCGGGCAGTTCGGCATCTCTTGGCTGCAAAACGACTCCTGGACCGAGGGCACCGGCAATCCAAACACCCCCACCGCGATCGGCATTACCTATTCGAGCCTTCCCTCCTTCACCAGCGCCGGAGACGAAAGCCTCGGCACCTTCAGCTTCGCGGGTGGCACCAGCGGGGCTGCCACGTACACGCTCAGCCTCACCCCCGGTTTTCTCACGGACGCCTCGGCCGGCAACCTCGTCGGTTTCCGCCTCTTCGCCGCCGACAATGCGGTGAGCTACCTGTTCGACTCGCGCAGCTTCGGCACCACCTCGGCCCGTCCGCTCCTGACCGTTGTCGCCGTTCCCGAGCCCGCTGCGGTGCCCCTGCTCGCGGTTGGTGCCGCCCTGCTGGTTGGCGCAAAGCGTTGTCGCCGGAAGCATCAGAAATGACCCGGCTCAATTCAGGCCCCGCGTTCACCCTGATCGAGCTGCTGGTCGTCATCGGCATCATCGCGCTCCTGGCGGCGCTGCTCCTGCCGGCGCTGAGCCAGGCCCAGGCCAAGGCCCGGTCAGCCCAATGCCTCAGCAACCTGCGCCAGTGGGGGCTTGCCTTCCGCCAATATGCCGACGACAACAAAGACTACCTGCCCCGCCGCGGCCAGGGCATCCAGCCGCTCGCCCAAATTGACCGTGCGGAGGATTGGTTCAACGCGCTGCCCTCCTATTTGGCCTTGAAGCCCTACCAGCAAATCTTCGCGGCAAACGGGAAGTTTAAGCCCCGCTCCAGTTCGGTCTTTGTCTGCCCGGCGGCCAGCGATCCCGGCAGCAACCACTTCCTGCCCTATGGCATGAACATGAACCTGTGCCCCTGGATCCTTTCCCAAGCGACCAAATGTGCCGACGTGGCCCAACCGCTTCAGGTTCTAGCGATGGCCGATGCACCCGGCCCCTACGCCTCCACGTTCCCGTCTGCGAAACCCTACAGCGTGCTCGCCCGGCACGCCCGCCGGGTGAACCTCCTCTTTCTCACCGGGCAAGTGAACTCCTATGCGGGCGATTACGTTGGCTGCGGAGTCGGCGACCCTAAACGCGAAGACGTCCGCTGGCTCACCGGCACCGACAGTGACGCGAGCGCCGACAACTACTGATTCATGAAACGCACACTCCTTGTGGCCCTTCTTGCGCTGGTCGTGGCGCTCGCTTTTGCGCTCCACCACCGCGCTGCCCGTCAGCCGCCGCCCGACAGCCGCGTCGTGCGGTGCGCGGTCATCGGAGGCATGACCATGACCGGCCTGTGGCCCGAGCTTGTCACGCTGTTCGAAGCAGAGTCCGGCTACCGCTGCCAGGTCGTCGCCACCGGCCCGCGCCCGGAGATCGCCGAGGTGTTTCGGGCCGGGAAAGCCGATCTCCTCACCATGCACTCCGGCGACATCACCACCGACCTGGTCGCCGACGGCCTGGCGATCAACATGCGCCCCTGGACCCGCAACGAACTTAGCATCGTCGGCCCGACCAGCGACCCCGCCCATATTCGTGGCATGACCAACGGCGCCGCCGCGCTCCGGGCCATCGCCGCGGCCAAGGCCCGTTTCGTGGACTTCCAGGGCGTCGGCAGCCGCGAGCTGGCCCACAACCTCTGGCGCGCCGCTGGGGTCGAGCCCAAGGGCGACTGGGTCCTCAAAGACGATACCGTCTCCAAGTTTGACATCCTCCAGTTTGCCCGCACCAACAACGCCTATGTCATCGTGGGTTACATCCCGGCGCGCCTGGGCAAAATGAATCCAGCCGGCATGGAAATCCTGGTGCAAGGCGACCCCCTGATGCGCCGCCCGTTCATTGTGATGGAAGCCAACCCGAAGAAATTCCCGCAGACTAACCACGCGGGCGCCCGGGCTCTTTCCGACTTTCTACTCTCGCCCAAGGCCCAACAATTCCTTGCCGAGTTCGGGCAGAAGACGACTGGCCGGGGTCCGCTGTTCCATCCCGTGCAGACCGCCACCGACAACAAGTAGTTACTGTTTCAACAGCGCCTGGAACTCGCGGAAGCCTTCCTGGATTGCCGCATGGCTCTGCTGCTCCATCCGGTGATACAGGGCTACCACCCGCCGCCCCATCTCGGTAAGGACTGCTCCGCCACCAGTCTTGCCCCCGCGGGTGGCCAGGACCACCGGCGACCGGAACCGCCGGTTAAGCGTCTGCACATGCTTCCAGGCGGTCATGTACGCCATGTCCAACTGTCCCGCCGCCGCGCGCAAGCTGCCCGTCTCCCCGATCAACTCGAGCAACTGGACCCGCCCCGGCCCCAAAGCCGCGTCCCGGCCGCACATAATACGCAGCCGAGGCAGGACGGACGTTGGCAGAACCACACACTTCTTCTTGCGCATAAACTTTCAGAGGCAGGATGGCTTCGAGGTCGGCCAGAACGCAAGTCCCTTGGTGGTGAAACCTTCAAGATGGTGCTCTATTGCGTCGTATTCGAACGCGTAGCCCGTTTCCCGCGTCGGCTCGGGTGTGGCTACCCCCAGGATGTCACAAAGCCCGCAGAGGAAGGGCGGGCTATTGGCCCGCTCGGAAGCGCTGGCGGCGGCCCACCGGGCAATGAACGCTTTGGGACCGCCAGACGACATGGCCCGCAGGATTAGGCCGGAGCTTCCCTCCCGGTAATCAATCCGCTGCCGATTCCGGTGATCCGCATTCTCTTGCTTGGCCTTGACATGCCGCCCCCGGGCGAGAGAATCGATGCCCGTAACGGCGGCCCGCCGCGAAACGGACGTTTGCGGAGCAGCGGGGCGCCAGGAGCGACGACAATTCATGATGAAGACAATCAAAGGTATTGGCTTGGAGAACGTGCAGGCGGTGTATGGCGGGCCGGAAGGAGATTTGTGGGAGCTGGTCATGGGGGAGCAAGTCCACATGGGCGGTTTCCAATCCTCCATGGACCTGGCCCAGCGAGCGGGCATCGGGGCGGGCATGTGCGGGGTTGACCTCTGCTGCTGCACGGGGGCCGGGATGCGCTTCCTGGTGAAGTTCCGCGGCGTGGAATCCATGCGGGGCGTGGATGCCACCCCCAAGGTGGTCGAGCGCGGGCGCGAGCGCTGCCACGCGCTGGGCCTGGAAAAGCAAATCAACTTCACTCTCGCCAATGTCTGCGCCAGCGGGCTGCCGGATGCGAGCGCCGATTTCGTGTGGGGTGAGGATGCCTGGTGCTACGTGGTGGACAAGGCCACGCTGATCGCCGAGGCGGCGCGACTGGTGAAGCCGGGCGGCCTGATTGCCTTCACTGATTGGATCGAAGGACCAGCCGGATTGTCCCAGCCAGAGGCAGAGCGGTTTCTCAGCTTCATGAAGTTCCCGAACATCCAGGACCTCAAGGGTTATCAGGACCTGCTGGTTGCCAATGGCTGTCAGGTGCAGGTGGCCGAAGATACCGGGCGCTTCGGGCCTTCGGTGGACCTCTACCTGGATATGCTGAACAAGCAACTCACCTACGACGCGCTGCGGATCATCGGGTTCGATATGGTCCTGATGCAGGCGATGGGGGGTGAGATGGTGTTCATGCAGCAACTGGCCCATGCCGGCAAGATTGCCCAGGGCATATTCATTGCCCAAAAGGCCTGATGCAGGTCTTCATCACCAGCCCGTGGGTGCCCCCGGAATTCATCGAAGCCCACGGGCTGGAGCCGCGCGGGGTCTGGTTTGCCGCTGAACCGAGCCAGCTTCCCTTGGGCGCGGGAATCTGCGCCTTTGCGCAGGCAATGATTCGCCTGGCGGAAACACGCCCCGAGTCGGCGTTCATCTTCTCGACCCACTGCGATCAATTGCGGCGGGGTTTTGATGCCCTCACCCTCGCGGTCCCCGGGCGGGTCTTCCTGTTCAATCTGCCGGCGACCTGGCAAGGCCGGGTGGGGGAACGCATCTTCGGTTCCGAGCTGGAACGGCTGGGGAGCTTTCTCCTGAAGATCGGCGGCCATCCGCCCACAGCCAAGGCGTTGGGAGAAAGCATGGACCGATACCGCCTGGCGCGGAGCCGCCTGATCAAGGCAGGCGCCGACTGCTCGGCCCGCCAATACGGCGAGGCCCTCGCTCGTTTTCACTGGGATGGCATCGTCAACCTGGGCGGGGAGGCGCGGCACGCCCGAGCCGATGGCATTGCCCTGGCGCTGGTCGGCGGACCGCTGCCCTCCTGGCAGATGGACTTGCTGGACGCCATCGAACGCGCCCGGGGCCGGGTGGTCTTGAACGCGACTGAAGCGGGCGAACGCAGTCTCGGTCTGGCTTCTCAGCCGGAAGCGGATTACACCGCCAGCCACGCGCTGCCGGACCTGCTCCAATTGCTCACCCGTTCCTGCCTTGAACGTTGCGTGGATGTCTTCCAGCGGCCCAACACGCGCCTGTACCTATGGCTCAAGGAACGGCTGGCGGCGCGCGGGGTGCGGGGCATCCTGCTTTGGCATTTCGTGGGCTGTGACCTGTGGCGCGCAGAAGCGCAATCCTTGCGGGAAGCATTCGGATTGCCGGTGCTGCTCCTCGCCGCGAGCGAGGCGGGGAGTGATGCCTTGCGCCAGTCAACGCGCATTCAAGCGTTCGTGGAGGCTCTGGAATGAACTCATGAGCACCGCTCCGCGCAAACTCACCCTCGACGAATGGGAAGGCCGTTATGCCGAGCTCCGGCGGGCCGGCCTCCAGGAGGCGTCCTACGGCGGACCGTTGGGTCGCCACGTGTTGGAGGAGCGCGACCTCCGCCTGCGGCATCTGCGCTTTGACAATTCTGCGGCCGCGCTCGGGCTCTGGAACTTCCTGCTCAGCGAGAACGAGCGCCTGGCGCAGGCCCGCACGCGGGGCGACAAGATTGTCGGGGCGATGAAGGACCTGGGCACGGTGCCGGTGATGGCCTACGCGCTGCGCGGGGTAAGGGCGTTCTACCCCGACGGCGCCTGGTGGACACCGTGCCTGATGGAGTGCAGCGACGGCCTGTTGCAGCAGGCTGAGACCTTTGGCCTCGATGCCTCCTTCTGTCCGGTCCGGGCGATGCTGGCAGCGTTTCAAAACGGCGAGCATTTTCCCCCGCCCGACCTCCTCATCTGCAGCACCGGGGCGGTATGCGACGACTTCTCGGCCATCGCCCAGCGGCTGGAGAAACTGGGCTTCCCCATTGAGTGGTGGGAAATGCCGCGCCGCCGGGCGCCCGAGCCGCACGAAACGTCGTGCGCGCTCCCCGGCAACCTGAGCGCGCCGCAGGTCCAGGTCGAATGCGTGCGCGACGAGTTGGCGCGGTTGGGCAAGCTGCTGGGTGACCTGGCGGGTCAGGCGCTTGACTCCGCGGCCCTGGCCGAGGGCATCCGCCAGGCCAACCGCGTTCGGCGCCTGCTCGCGGCTCTGCGCCACGCGGTCTATGGCTCCCCCGGCGTCCCGCTGCCGGCCCTGGAAATGCTCATCGCCGAGATGCTCGCCATCCACTTCTGCTCCGATCGCGAGGAAACCATCCGCGTCCTGACGGGGCTGCTGGCGGAGGTTCGGGAGCGTCTTGAGCTGGGCCAGTCCGTCCTTGACGAGGACGCGGTTCGCGTTTTCTGGGTCAACCCGGTGGCCGACCTGCGCGCCATGAACCAACTGGAAGACTGGGGCGGACGGATTGCCGGCTCGGATTACATGTTCACGCACGCGCTTGATTTGATTCCCGAGGACCTGCCGCCCCTGGAGGCGCTGGCCCGGACCGCGCTGGCGGACTCCATGGTCGGCTCGACTTTGGACCGCGCCCGCCGTATCGTCGCGGATTGCCGTGCCTGGCGTGCCGAGGCGGTGGTAGTTTCCCGAATTCCCGGGGCGAGCCACTGCGCCCAGGAAGGGACGCTCATCCGCCAATTGGTGCGCGAGGAGTTGGGGCTGCCAGCGATTGAACTGGAAATCCCCCCGATTTGCGACGCCCTGCTGCCGACGCTAAGCTCGCGCATACAGGGATTGCTGGAGACAGCCAGGGCCAAACGGCGATGAGCCCCCCGGCAGCCCTCGAATGCGGTTCGAAAGTTCAAGACGCGCAGCGCGTAGCGATACACTGAGCTCAGCCATCCGCCGCGTAGGCCCGTTTGAAGCAGACTGAGTAGATGCCGCCCCCGAGCAGCCCGCCGAGCGCCGGGGCGACGATGTAAACCGTCCACCAGCCGGCGCCGTTTACCCGGAACGGCACATTGCCCCAGCCTGCCAAAGCGGAGAAAAGGCGCGGCCCAAGGTCCCGCGCCGGATTGAAGCAGGCCATCGTCAGCGGCCCCAGCAACGAGATAAGCAGCGTGACGGTCAGGCCGATGGCCGCTGCGGTGAGCGCCTGGGGTCGCGCCTTGTTCCGCTCATCCGTGCAGCAGCAAATCACCAGGAGCAGCACGGCGGTGGCGATCACCTCCGCTCCGAACGCCGCTCCGGCAGACATCCGCAGCCGCGCTTCCGCCGTGAGTGGATGACCGCCCGGGTTCGGAAAGAATTCCCCGAAGACCATGGCGCTGGCCTCGCTACCCGGCTGGCCCCGGACAATCCCGCTGGTCCGCTCGAACTGCCGGAGCGCATCGCCGAAGACAAAGTAGAGCACCGCCGACGCCACAAACGCGCCGCAGAGTTGCGCGGCCACATAAGGCAGCACTCGGCCTTTCGGAAAGCCCGACCACACCGCCAGGCTCAGCGTGACCGCCGGATTCAGGTGCGCACCACTCAGCGCTCCCGTGAGATAGATCGCCGTGGCGATGCCCAGACCCCAGACCATGGCTACCTCAAAGACACCGACGTGGGCCCCGGTCGTCACGGCGGCGCACACGCTGCCGCAGCCGAAAAGGACCAGCAGGAACGTGCCGAAGAACTCCCCAGTGAACCACGCCGGCCACCGCCTCATGCCGACGCCCTCTCGAACCGGTGCGTCGGCGTGGGTTTCCCCGGTCGAAAGTGTTCCAGGTGTTCCAGCTTGAAGTGCAAAGTCGCAAATGCCCCGGCTGCTGCCGCCAATGCCTGCCGTACGACTCTCTCCAGGAGGGTCGGGTCGGCTTCGACTCGCAAGTTGATGGTGACTTGCCCCCCTCTTACTGGCTCTTCCAGCCGCGTCGAAAGCTCCGGCATGAAGTCATTCCGCACGACGTTGACTGCGGCCAGCTTCCCCGGCCCGCCGGCCGGGGTCAGCGTCATCTTCAGGTGTGCCACCTCCGCGCCCTCGACCCGCAGCCGCAGTTGAATTTCGCCTGCCAAGTCTTTCAGGAACTGGTCGCCGTCGAACGCCTTCTCCGCCGCAAGCTGGACCGTGCAATTCAGCCATCCCAGCAGCGCCTCGCCGTCGGCGTAAACCGTGTAATCCACTTCCATTGCCTGGGCGGCCTCCTGCGCCGTGCGGGTGATCTTCTCAAACCACGTGTCCAGGTTCGTGACGTGCCGCGCGGACACCGCGAGGATTTCCTTGTGCGGGAACTTTGCCGCCAGGGCTGCCCGCAAGGATTCCAGCCGCGCGCTGTCCAGGAGGTCGCACTTGCTAATGACGATCAGGTCGGCCTCCTCAAGCTGCTTGAGGTAGATATAGCGCACCTTCTCGGAGAAGCTCCCGCCCGGCTCCAGGCCGAACACTCGCAACGCCCGAATCGGGTCCACCAGCACGCTCACCGGCGCCACCGTGAAGTTCTCCCCGTAAAGCCGCCGCAGCGGGTAGGTCACGGTCGCCACCAGGTCCGTGCAGCTCCCGACCGGCTCGGCAATGAATACCTCCGGCTGGCTCTGCTCCCGCAGGCGCTGCGCCGCCTCAACCAGCGAATCGAACCGGCAACAAAAACAGCCGCCGGGAATCTCCTCGGTCGCAAACCCCTGCCACCGCAGCAGGGTAGTGTCCACCAGGTTGCGCCCCTGGTCATTGGTGATGAGCCCCACCCGCAGGCCCTGCTGCGAGAGGCGCCTTGCCAGCTTCCCCACCGCCGTGGTCTTGCCCGCGCCGAGGAAGCCCCCGATCATGATAAACCGCGCCGGACCAGCGCCGCCCGCCGCTCCGCCTTTGGATTTGGCTGCTGTCATAGGATCAGAATGAATGTGTATATGCGCAACTGTGCATATCCAGGCCGCCAGGGCAAGCCTATTCTTCAAAGCAGCCCTGTCGGAACCTACTTCGGTAGCTTGTCAAACCGGAACGTGCAGCAGCTCAGTTCCAGCACATTCTTGTTGGCGGCTAGTTGGTTCTTCAGGCGCGGGACCACCGCATAAAGCCGCTGCTGGCCCTGCTTCTCCATCTCAACCAGCCCCGCCTCCTTCAAAACGCGCAAATGCTTCGACACGTTGTATTGGGAGATCTCCAGCCGCTCCGAGACCTGGTTCACCCCGAGTTGCTCCTTCAGCAGCAGCCGCACAATGCGCATGCGGTTCAGCTCCCCCAGCGCCTTCAACACCGCAATGCAATCGATTCCAGTCATTGCGGAAATGATACTCAGCCGCTTCCATCCCGCAAGCCGCCGACAGCCTTGCGTTCCATCGCCGGGAATGCCTCGATGCGCACCCTTCACCACCTCGCCCTTGCCGTCCTTCCGCCCCACCGCCACGAAGAATTCCTCTCACGTCAACACCTCCGTCCTCTGTCCTGCCCCTCTAGCCCTCTTCTGGCCCACCCAGCACAGACCCAGGCATGCGTGCTTGGCGCCCGCTTGCCAAGGCCCAGGCGCTTATTCGGTTCCACTCTCGCGCTCGCCGCTGCCGTGCTTGGGCACGAGCGCGCGGCTCAGCAACAGCGCAAGGCCAAACACCACCAGCGCGCCTGCGGCGCCGGCAATAGCCGTGGCCACGACCGGCGATTTGCAGCCAGGCAGCGCGTAATCTGCCAGCGGTGCCGGCAGAATCGCCCCGCCAGCCTTGTGCTCAAAGCCCAGCTTCGCCGCCACCCTTTCCAGGCCGTCCGGCCACGGACACGCAAACGGCGCCACAAATACCGCCAGGCCGATGCTCACCACCAACCCGAAGCCGACGACCCCGCCGATTCGGGAGGGGGCAGGGTTTTCTCCGGGGCTCGATACCAGCTCGGGCCGCGTCCGCGTAATCGCCAGGAAGACCAACGCACCGATCAGCCCCTCCCCCAAACCAATCAGCATGTGGATCCCAGCCATCGCCGTCACCGCAACCGACCACTGGACCGTGCCCGACCACGCCAGTTGCCCCGCGCACCCCAGCGCCGCCAGCACCGTCGAACACCAACCGGCAAACGCCACCGCCGCCACTTGTCCGCGCACACCCGGCAGGCAACGGCTGACCGTCCGATAGATTGCCCAGCCCCCCACCGTGCCCACCAGGGCCATGTTGAACACGTTCGCTCCCAGGGCCGTCACGCCGCCGTCGGCGAAGAGAAAGCATTGCACGATCAGCACCGTCGTCAGCACCACCACCCCGGCTGCCGGCCCAAGCAAGGCCGCCACCAGCACACCGCCGAGCAGATGCCCGGACGTGCCGCCCGCGACCGGGAAGTTCAGCATTTGCGCCGCAAACAGAAACGCTGCGCTGAGTCCAAGCAGCGGCACCCGGCGCGGCGGCAGTTCCTTGCGGACCTGGCGCAGCGCGAGGCCCACGCCTGCCACCGACAGCGCGCCGGTGACCAACACAGTTTTCGCGTCAAGGAATCCGTCGGGAATGTGCATAACTCACGGCGCGACCTGGCCGCCTTCCACCGTCTCCTCAAACATCGTCTTCCGGTCGAAGTTCAGCCAGTGCCTCAGCGACACGCTGCGCACGGCCTGAAAATACTCGGGCGTCGTCCCGCCGTGGCGTTTCACCAGCTCCGCCATGTCGGCGGCGATCTGCTTCGCAAACTCCGGTTTCAACCGCAGCCGCAGCCGCCCCTCGCCGTAGCTGAATACCGCCTCGCACGCGGGCGGCCCGTTCGTGACCACCGTGATCGTTCCACGGCCCAGGCTCGCGCCCGTCGCCACCTGCAATCCATCGTTGACGCAGCTCAGCGGCGGCTTCAAGCCCGCCCGGCTTTCGACATGCAACTCATCCAGCGCCACGCTGAACCGCTCCCGCGCGCGCAAACCCATCTTGGCCCCCACAATCGAGTAGGTGCCCAGGTGCCGGTGCAGCTCGCTGGTCAGCACCGCCGCCTTCCATTCCTCCAACCCATGGCGGGCAATGATTTGCGTCGCCAGCTCCCTAACGTCCGGCAGCAGTTGCTCTGGGGCGGCCGGGAAATCGGCCAAAATCACCGTCGCCCGCGGCGGCAGCATCCGTAACGTCGCCGCCATGGCCCGACGCGCAGCGAGGGGATCCACCCCGGTCAATTCCGACCAACCGGGCTGTCCGGCTACCGGGGACATCACGCCCAGGGACGGGTTGAGAAACCGGAGCGCGACCAGGTCGTCCCAAAGCCGCAGGTGCTTTGCGCGCACGAGCTCCGCGCCGCGTCCACTCCGGTGCAAGCGCACGATGAGGTCCGCAGCAGGCGAGTCCACGGCGGCCAGCTCGTCCAGCAGCGCTTCGTCCGCCAAGGGCGCTGCCGCATTGTCCGGCCACCGGATCACCTCCACGCGCAGGCCCGCCGCCGCGATCTGCTTCCACGCGGCCTCGTCCCGCCGGGCATTCCAGCCCGGTTGCGCCGCGTTCGGCGGCGCGCCAAACCACAGCACCGTGCTGATCGCCTCCGCCAATTCTGGTGTCTGCTTCAGCGCATCCCCCAGGTTAGTCAGCGGTCCGAGACAGATGTAGATGACGGGGCGGGCGGAACTCTTCAGTGCGAATTGGATCAGATTCGTGGCGCTGAACATGCCGCCTATCGGCACCACCGGCTCGCCCAGTTTCGCCCAATCCAACCCCGTGGCGTTGGCGCGAAATGCCGGTGCCGCCTCGGCCAGCGTCCGCCCAATGCCCACCGCCACCCCGTCCTGCTTGAGAAACCCCAGCACCCGGCAAACGTTGGTGGCCCCAATGTCCGGGGGGCTCACCCCGTCGCTCGTCACCACCGCCATGACATGGAAGTAAGGCGAGGCCAGCAGCAGCGCCAGCGCCCGGGCGTCGTCCGCGGCCATGTCCGTGTCCACGATCACCCCCGGCCCGCTGTGCGCGCCAACAGGCGCAGCGGCGAGCAGGAAGAACATCGCCAGCAGCATTGCAACCGCGCCAAACCGCGCGGCCCATGAGCTGGACCAAGCCACGCCCCGCGGCGTCATATTATTCTTATGTTGCGTAATACGGCTTCTCAGTTCATACTTCACGATATGAACGTAACACTTCGCTTCTCTAGCAGTCAACCGGCGATTTCCCGCCGGCCATTCACCTGCGCTGTATCCCAGCTCTTTCTCGCCGCCGCGCTCGCGCTTCCACTGCTGGGGCTGCCGTCGCAAGCCGAAACGCACTGGAACCTGCAAGCCGTCAATGCCAACGGCGCCAGTGCCTGGACCCCCAGCTACCCCATCACCGTCGTCGGCGTCCTGCTCACCGACCCGGACGAGATGCTCGACTCCACCCCGAACTTCCAGCCCGCCTCCGCTGGCACCATGGGCGGCGAGTGGCAGATCGTCGTGCAGGCCGCCTGGCCCGGCGACCGCGGCGGCACCACCTGCTGGATCGGCCAGAACTACGCCCTCCGGCGCGCCCCCGGCGACGATTCCTTCAGCTACAGCAACGAGGCGTGGCTGGCCGAAGTCGCCCGGCTCAACCACGACCCCGCCACCGGCCACGCCTTCCACAAGGGGGACCTCGTCTCGGTCGCGGCGAACGGCTCCCTCTTCTTCGGCGGCAAGCGCAACATCAATGAACAGCACCACAATGAGCCGGAATATGACTTCACGATTTCGTTGGTCGCAACCAACTACGGCCTGCCGGCGCCGGAAGTGCTCTCGCTGACCTCGCTCATGCGCACCAACGACAACAACGCCGCCACGTCCGAAGACATCTTCGACCAAACCCGCGCCACCGGCGGCGAGCACTGGCAGGGCGCGCGCGTTCGCCTCAACGGCCTGACGCTGCTGACCACCAACGGCTGGAATCCCACCAACCTCTGGGGCAACCGCCTCTGCTCGGTGACCGATGGCGAGAACCGGTTGTTCACTCTCCGTCATCCCCGCTACAGCCTCGGCTCCGCGCCCACAAACGCCTTCGACGCCATCGGGATTCTCACCCAGGAGAGCGGCTCGGGCGTCCAGGGCACCAACGGCTACGAGCTATTCGTTCAGCAAATCC